>Ga0209258_100623_pt1 | contig 28071 bp, 31 predicted proteins | sample Araplaol_mTSA_r2_FD_184281 | JGI IMG/M metagenome (GOLD analysis project Ga0209258, IMG submission 184281) | Arabidopsis root microbial communities from North Carolina, USA - plate scrape CL_Col_mTSA_r2 (SPAdes) (version 2) | ecosystem: Host-associated > Plants > Roots > Endosphere | place: USA...
TCGAGGTCGAGGCGTCGGCCGAGTTCGCGGCCGCGGGCCTGGCGGCCACCGACATCCGCTACCGGGCACGCGTCGAATCGACGGCCCCGGCGGCCGCCATCGAGGCCCTGCTGCGCGAGACGGACCAGGTCGCCGAGGTGCACAACACGGTGCGCGCCGGCCGGCCGGTGCGGCGCGAGCCGTGGCCGGACGCGCCGATCGTGCAATAAGCCACCGACAAGCCGGCCGTAACCGTTCGCTGCCAGGCCGTCGGAGTGCGGCAAAGCTCGCTACACTGGCGGGACGATGGCAGATGAACCGAATTCCGTGATGGGCTCCCCGCCGCCGGCCACGGCCCGGCCGAGCGTCATCCAGCTCGTCTTTCGCGAGAAGGGCGCGCTGTACGCCGCCTACATGCCCATCTTCGCCGAGGGCGGCCTGTTCGTCCCCACCACGCGCGACTACCAGCTGGGCGACGACATCTACCTGCTGCTGACGCTGCCCGGCGACGCGCAGCGCTACCCGGTGGCCGGCAAGGTGGGCTGGATCACGCCCGCCAACGCGCCCGGCGGCCGCACGCAGGGCGTCGGCGTCCGCTTCCCGGTGGACGAGAAGACGCGCCTGCTCAAGATCCGCATCGAGGAGGTGCTGGGCACCTCGCTGTCGTCGTCCAAGCCGACCCAGACGATCTAGCCTTCGCGCCACGCGTCACGCGCGCCCGCGCGCGACCTTCGATTCCCATGTACGTCGATTCCCACTGCCACCTCGCGTTCCCCGAACTGCGCGGGCGCCTCGGCGCGATCCTCGAGGACATGCGGGCGGCCGACGTCGGCGGTGCGCTGTGCATCTGCACCAGCATGGAGGAGTTCGAGTCGGTGCACGCGCTGGCACTGGCGCACGACAACCTGTGGGCCAGCGTCGGCGTGCATCCCGAGACCGAGGCCATGGCCGAGCCCGACGTCGACTGGCTGTGCGAGCGCGCCGCGCGGCCGCGCGTCATCGCGATCGGCGAGACGGGGCTGGACTACTACCGCCTGGAGGGCCGCTCGATCGCCGACATGGAGTGGCAGCGCGAGCGCTTGCGCGTCCACATCCGCGCCGGGCGGCGGCTCGACCTGCCGCTGGTGATCCACACGCGCTCGGCCAGCGACGACACGCTGGCCGTGCTGCGCGCCGAGTCGCAGGGCGGCGGCCCGGCGCCGCGCGGCGTGTTCCACTGCTTCACCGAGTCCATGGACGTCGCCCGCGCGGCACTCGATCTGGGCTTTCTCATCTCGTTCTCGGGCATCCTCACCTTCAAGACGGCCGCCGAGCTGCGCGAGGTCGCGCGCTACGTGCCGCTCGACCGCTGCCTGATCGAGACGGACAGCCCGTATCTGGCGCCCGTGCCGCACCGCGGCAAGACGAACACGCCGGCCTGGGTGCCGCACGTCGCGCACCTGATCGCCGAGCTCAAGGGCCTGCCGCGCGAGCAGGTGGCAGACGCCACGCGCGCAAACTTCGAGCAACTTTTCCGTGTGAACATCCCTCGGCCAGCCTGAGCCAGTCCGGCTTCGTCGCACACCTCGCCTGAAGAGTCCGCCCCATGCCCTCCCGCCTTCGCGCCGCGGCGTTCATCGTCGCCGCTTTCCTGTCCGCCGGCCCGGCCCTGGCCGCCTACGACAGCGTCGACTTCTTCCGCGCCGTCAACGTCGACGACGCCGACGCCGTCTCGCAGATGCTCGCCGCGGGGCAGGATCCCAACCAGCTCGACACGCGCGGCCAGCCCGCGCTGATCCTCGCGCTGCAGGACGAGTCGCTGAAGGTGGCCAAGGTGCTGTGGGACGCCAAGGGCGTCGACATCGACATGCGCAACAGCGTCGGCGAGACGCCCCTGATGATGGCCGCGCTCAAGGCCGAGGTCGACGCCGCCAGCGCGCTCGTGGCCCACGGCGCCGCGGTGCAGAAGGACGGCTGGGCGCCGCTGCACTACGCCGCCACCGGCGGCAGCGCGGCGATCGTCAACATGCTGCTGGCCAAGGGCGCCGTGCTCGAGACGCGGTCGCCCAACGGCACCACGCCGCTGATGATGGCCGCGCGCTACGGCAACGAGCAAGCCGTCGACGCGCTGCTCGCGGCCGGCGCGGATCGCACGTTGAAGAACGACCTGGGCATGGATGCCTCGGCGTTCGCCGCGAGCGCTGGCCGCGAGAAGCTGGCGGCGCGCCTGAGGCCCGCCGTCGCCGCCAAGTAGCGGCGCGATTCCGCGTTCAGCGCGCGGCCGCCCGCGCGCGCCACTCGTCCGCGGAGATCCCGAACGTGGCCATGTCCTTGCCATACCAGCGCTGCAGGCCACGGTCGTGCATGCCCAGCCGCTTCATCACGTTGGACGACGCGGTGTTGGCCGGGTCGCAGACCGCCAGCAGTTCGTCCGGCTCGAACGCGTCGAACGCCCAGTCGCCCATCGCCAAGGCGGCCTCGCTGGCGTACCCGCGGCCGTGGCGGTCGCGGCGCAGGCGCCAGCCCAGTTCCAGCGGGCAGGCCGGGTCGGCGTCGGGCGACATCTCGCGGCGGAGGTTCTGGACGCAGCCGGCGCCGACGATCTCCCCGCCGTCGCGCTCGATGAACGTGAACCAGGAGTAGCCGAGCCGGGCCCAGCGCGCCTGGACGCGGTCGATCATGGCCTGCGTCTCCTCCCGCGTCTCGGGCTTGCCGGAGATGTAGCGCATGACCTGCGGGTCCGCATTGATCGCATGCAGGCCGTCCAGGTGCGCCGGCGCGCAGGGTTCGAGGCGGAGGCGGGCGGTGGTGAGGATCGTCATGGGGCGATGAGGGTCGGGTGGCGTGTCGGGGGAGTATGGATCAGGCGCGCCGGGTGGCCGGAGCGACGAGGCCCGCCGCTGGCATCAAGAACTCCTGACGCATGTCCGCTCGCGCGAAAGCGTGAAAAGCGCCGCGCTTTCTCAAGTGTTCCCCGCATCTTGTAGGAAGTTCGCCGACAGGCGGTCTGGCGCGGAGCCGACTACAGATTCGAGGAGGCGGGTCCTACAGTTCGCTCCATGGACAGACGGCTGCTTCGCGGCCCCGCCCACGCAACACCAGGAGACTTTTCATGCAAGCGTCGACCCGTTCGAACCCGTTCGTGATGATGACCGATCCGGAGACCATCCTGCAGGCCGTCGAGCGCTCGGAGCGCCTGAATCTCCTGAGCCGCAAGGTCTACCGCCCGCTGGATCGTCCGCTGATCCCGAAGGTCGGCGCGGCCAAGGACCTGCTCGACTTCGACAGCGCCATCGACTCGGCGATCGAGGACGATTCCCTCGAGGCCTGAGCGCGCGAAGGCCGCCGCGGCCTGCGGAGACGGTGCGATCGCGCCGCCCGGTCCGGGAGGACCGATGGCCGGGCGCGGCCCGCATCCCGAGTTCAGCGTTCGGGATCGGGCGCGAGCGTCACCATCGCGCGACACGACGCCGCGCATGCCCGGCAGGCCTGCGCGCACAACTGGCAGTGCTCGTGCTCATGCTTCGCGCATTCCTCGGCACAGGCGTCGCAGGCCTCGGCGCACAGCGCGCAGATCGGGCCCGCGAGCGGACTGTCGCGTCGCATGGCCCCCACTGCCAGCCGGCACACGGCCGCGCAATCGGTGTCGAGCGTGATGCAGCGCGCCATCATGGCGACGTCGTCCTCCTTCAGGCAGCCGGCGAAGCACTGGTCGCAGGCTTCTGCGCAGGCGGCGCACGCGGCGACGCAGTCGGACGTGGCGGTGAGGGTGGGCAGTGTCATGGGGACCTCGTTCGGGTGACGAGCGGGCCCGGCAAGGGCGGTGCCTTGTCGGCTACACCCCGGCCAGCGGCACCTGGGCGGTAGCCTCGTCGGCGGCGATCCTGGCGATCAGCTGGTCGAGATCGACCTGCAGCCGCGCCAGCGTCTCCGGCGGCAACCCCTTGAGGGCGTCGGGCAGCAGGCCGGCGAACGGCCCGGGGGCGTTGCGCAGCACGCGCGCGCCGGCGGGCAGCAGGTTCAACTGCACCGCGCGGCGGTCGGCGCCCTGCTTGACGGCCACCAGCATCTCGCGGTCGATCAACGTGCGCACGAGGTTGCTGGCGGTGGACTGGTGGATGGACATCGCACGCGCCAGCGCCCCGACGCCGATGCCCGGCTGCTCGCGCACGACGCTCAAGGCCCAGACCTGGGCGCCGCCCATGCCGACGGTCTTCTCGACCTGCTGGAAGTGCGACTTGACCGCATTGAAGACTTGGCGGAACTGACGCAGCACGGCGACGGCGGCCTGGTCGTGGTCGACAGGCGGATCGCACGCGACGGCGACGAGTTTGGGGCGGGCAGCCATGCGTCGATCATAAGTGTCGACTCGACGGTGCCCCGTCACTCGTTTCGGGTATGGCGGGGCCCCGGTCCGCAGAAAAAAACGGACGCCGCGAAGGCGTCCGAAGCTGAGTTGAGAACCCAGCGCTCCCGAAAACGACCGGCGCACCACGCACCGGTCGACACACACTCGTTACCTGCCCATGGATCGGTTCGAAGACGATAGCAGCTGAATTTGTCCAAATGTGAAGAGGGACTTGCGCCACAGCGATGATCCGTCTTCAATCGCGGCACCGTGCCCGGCCGGGCCTGGCCCTTGCTCGGGCGTGGGCGCCCCGCGTTGCCGGTTGGAGAGGGCGGAAAGGGAATGGTTCCGTGCACGCCATGAAAACCGATTGCGTCATCGCCGGCGGCGGTCCGGCCGGGATGATGCTGGGCCTGCTGCTCGCCCGCGCGGGCGTGGACGTCGTCGTGCTGGAGAAGCATGCCGACTTCCTGCGCGACTTCCGCGGCGACACCATCCACCCGTCGACGCTGGACGTGATGCACGAGCTGGGCCTGCTCGACGAGTTCCTGCGCCGGCCCCACGACGAGCTGCGCGACGTGGCGCTGCGCGTCGGCGCGGACCAGGCGCGGATCGCCGACTTCCGCCACGTGCCCACCCACTGCAAGTTCCTCGTGATGATGCCGCAGTGGGACTTCCTCGACTTCCTGGCCGATCACGCCCGCCGCCTGCCGTCGTTCCACCTTGTGATGCAGGCCGAGGCCACGGCGCTGATCGAGGCCGGCGATCGCGTCGCGGGCCTGCGCGCGCGCACGCCCGACGGCGAGCTCGAGGTGCGCGCTGCACTCGTGGTGGGCGCCGACGGTCGCCATTCGACGATCCGTGCCCGGGCCGGCCTCGAGACGCTGGACCTGGGCGCGCCGATGGACGTGCTGTGGATGCGCGTGTCGCGCCTGCCCGACGATCCGCCCGACCTGTTCGGCCAGGTCGACGCCGGCCGCATGCTGGTGATGATCGCGCGCGACGACTACTGGCAGTGCGCGCTGCTGATTCCCAAGGGCTCGGACGCGGCGGTGCGCGCGCGCGGGATCGGCGCGCTGCACGAGTCCATCCTCGGCCTGTCGCCGTGGCTCGGCGAGCGCGTGCGGGAGCTGGCCGACTGGGACCAGGTCAAGCTGCTGGCAGTGACGGTCGACCGCCTGCGCGAATGGGCGAAGCCGGGCGTGCTGTGCATCGGCGATGCGGCGCATGCGATGTCGCCGATCGGCGGCGTGGGCATCAACCTGGCCGTGCAGGACGCGGTGGCCGCGGCGCGGCTGCTGGCCCGCCCGTTGCGCGATGGACGGCTCGCGCTGTCGGACCTGCAGCGCGTGCAGCGGCGCCGCGAGTGGCCGATGAAGGTGGTGCAGGGCATGCAGCTGGCGATGCAGGACCGGCTGATCCGGCCCATCCTCGCCACCAGCGCACCGGTGCGCATGCCCTGGTTCCTGCGGCTGCTCGGGCGCTTCGCGCTGCTGCGCCGCATCCCGGCCTGGTTCATCGGCGTGGGGGTGCGGCCGGAGCATGTCGAGCGCTAGCTGGGCGGCGCCGACAGCCACCCACCGCGGAAGTCAGCCCGCTCCAGCCCGCGGCGGATCGTCGGCTCGCGCTTCATCAGCTCCCAGGGCCGGCCGCTGAGCCAGTTCTCGATCATCAGCACCACCGGCCCGCTGTTCAGCGCGAAGCGCCAGGGCGAGACCCAGCCGGGCGGCCCCTTGCCGCCGTCCCAGGTCGGGTTGAACGAGCAGCCGGGCATGTAGTGCGCGTGCTGGCGCACCATGCGCGCGATGTGCTGCATCGTCGGGATGACGACGTCGGGGGCGAACGGCAGCGAGGCGACCGAGGCCCATGGCGCGACGGTGCCGTCGTCCGGGCCGTAGGGCGCGCCGCGCGCGGCGTAGCCCATCAGCCGGCGCTTGCGGCCGTCGACCACCACCTGCAGCGGGCCGGGGCCGTCGCAGGCGGTCCAGCCCCAGCAGTTCTGGCAGTAGTGGCGGAAGTGCTTGGGGTTGCGGATCGCGTATTCGCGCTGCACGAGGGTCGCGCGGCGGCTGTTCTCGAAATAGTCGATGCCCTTGGAACGCATGAAGGCGTCCTGGATGCCGCGGAAGTCGATCCACATGTGCGAGTACTGGTGGATGAACAGCGGGCCGGCCGCCAGGTGCTCGTGGCCGTAGATGCGGCGCCAGCGGTAGCCCGAGAGCCATTCGTCCCAGGCCGACGTGGCGACGGGGTGGTGCTCGGAGCCCAGCGCCAGCGCGTACATCAGCAGCGCCTCGCTGTAGCCCACCCAGTGGTAGCGCAGGAAGCCGCGCTCGGGCTTCCAGCCGTGGCAGATCGCGCCGTCGCAGTTGCACATCCAGGCCCAGTCGACGCGGTCGGCCAGCAGGCGGGCAAGGGCGCGGATCTCGGCCTCGTGGCCGTTGTCGTGGTCGAAGAAGGCGGCGGCTGCCAGCACGCCCGCGATCAGGAACGAGGTGTCGATGCTGGACAGCTCGCTGCGCCAGGCGCGCGTGCCCGTGTTCATGTCCAGGAAGTGGAAGTAGAAGCCGCGGTAGCCGGTCGAATGCGGCGAACCGGACATGTCGGCCTGCGCGAGGAAGCGCAGCGTGCGCAGCGTGATCGCCACGGCCTGCTGCCGTCTCATCCACCCGCGCTCGACCGCGATCGGGTAGGCCGTCAGCGCCATGCCCAGGCCCGTGATGCTGCAGGGGCCGTCGGGCTGGGTCGAGTCGAACACGAGGCCGCTGGCCGGATCGGTGTTCGCCTCGAAATAGCCGAAGGCGTTGCGCTGGGCACGCTCGATCAGGCCGGCGATGTCGATCTCGCCGGCGTCGACGGGATGCGCGTGCGGCCGGGTGGGCGGGGCGGGTGCGGCAACCTTCATGGCGCGAGCCAGCGTAGCCGAAAGCGCATGCCGGTGCGCGGAGCGGGGGCGTCGCGCCTGCGGCCGGGCAGGGGAATGGCCAGCGCCTGGCGGCCGCGCAGCGGGCGACCCGCCCTACAGCCCGATCGCCGAGAGCATCAGGAAGGCCGCGAACAGCACGAAGTGCGTCAGGCCCTCGATGGCGTTGGTCTCGCCGTCGTGCACGTTGATCGTGGCCACCAGCAGCGTGAGCAGGGTCATCACCATCTGCGGGGCGGTCAGCGCCATGGTGATCGGGTGGTGCGTGGCGAGCGCCAGCGCCTCGATCACCGGCACGGTCAGCACCACCGTCGACAGCGACGCGCCCAGCGCGATGTTGACCACCGGCTGCATGCGGTTGGACAGCGCCGCGCGCAGCGCGGTCAGGATCTCGGGGCTGGCCGAGATCGTGGCCACGACCAGCGGCGCGAGGATGGGCGGCGCGCCGGTGCCTGCGAGGCCGGTCTCCAGCGTCTTGGCCATCACTTCGGACAACAGGCCGATCAGCACGATGCCCGTGCCGATCCCCAGCGCCGGCGCGGCCAGGCCGCCGGCGGCGTTTGCGTGCTCGGGCTCGTCGTCGTCCGCCGCCTTCTGGGCGTAGGCATAGCTGAAGAAGTAGCTGTGGCGGCCCGTCTGCAGCTTGAGGAACATGCCGTACAGCGCGACCATCACGACGATGGTGAACAGCGAGTACGCGGCCCAGTGCCCCACCGGGATGAAGGCCGGCAGCACCATGGCCACGCCCAGCCCCGTCAGGATCATCACGATGTAGGTGTTGCCCGAGTCGACGTTGTAGGGCTGCTCGCCGTGGCGCAGGCCGCCCAGCAGCGCCGACAGGCCCAGCAGCGCGTTGATGTCCAGCATGACCGCCGAATAGATGGTGTCGCGCGCCAGCGTGGGCGAGGGCGACTGCTGCATCAGGATCGCGAGGATCACCACCTCGACCAGCACCGCGCTGAGCGTCAGCACCATGGTGCCGTAGGGCTCGCCCAGGCGCTCGGCCAGCGTCTCGGCGTGGTGGGCGACGCGCACCGAGGCGAACAGGATGGCGGCGATCAGCACGATGGAGGCGGCCAGCGACGCGGCCTGGCCCGCGCCGAGGATGGCGTGTTCCAGCGGCCAGGAGACGGCGAGCGCGAACACCGCGAGCACCAGGGCCAGTTCGCGGCGGAGCAGAGGCTGCATTCAGGTCGGGTTCGGATGGCGGAGCGCCGATGATAGGGGACGCTGCATTCAACGCGGCTGCGACGCGGCGCCGTGCGCCGGTGGCAGCTGCTGCGGGCGCTGCACGTCGGTGGGCGTCAGCGTGCGCGTCGCGTAGTCGACGCCGCTGAGCACGAGCAGGATGCACCATGCGCCAAGCCCAGCGACGGCGGCCAGCCGGATCAGGACGCCCGCCTCGCGCAGGCGCATGAAGAGCCACGCGACGATGCCGGCCTTGATGCCGGCGATCACCAGGCCCGCCACCATGTTCCACGGTCCGAGCTTCGCGTACGCGCTGCCCAGGCTGGTGAGCATCAGCAGCAGCAGGGCGATCCATGCCCATGCGATCGTGCGGCGCTCGCGCGCGAACCGGGTCGAGGCGGCGCACTCCTCAGCCATGGCGGTCCACCAGGTACAGCAGCGGGTACAGGAAGATCCACACCGCGTCGACGAAATGCCAGTACAGCGCCGCCACCTCGAGCTCGCGTGCGCCGGCCCACGCCCGCCCGCGCGACCGCCCGCGCGCGAGCAGGCCCAGCGCGGCGATGCCGCAGATCATGTGCACGCCGTGCAGTCCCGTCATGAGGAAGTACAGCGCGAAGAACTGCTGCGCGCCGGCGGCGTGCAGCGCGAAGTCCGGGCCGGGCACCAGGTGCTCGCGCCACTCGTCGTGCCATTCGAGGCACTTGAGCAGCAGGAAGACGATGCCCAGCGCCGCGGTGAGCGACAGCAGGCGCGCGGTCCAGCGGCGCGCCTGCGCGTCCTCCTCGCAGGCCACGGCCAGCGCGACGGCGGCGCTGCTGGTCAGCAGCACCGCGGTGTTGACGGTGCCCAGCAGCACGTCGGTGCGGCGCGAGGCCTCGGCCCAGCCGCCCGGAAAGTGCGTCCGGCCGTACAGGTAGGCCACGAACAGGCCGCCGAAGAACAGCAGCTCGCTGGCCAGGAACACCCACATGCCCAGCTTGCCGGTCCCGGGCTCCTGCTTTTCGTCGACCGACGGGTGGGCGAGCGTCGCGCTGCTCATGGCGCGGCCTCCGGCAGCGGCTCGTCGGCCTGGTAGTCGTAGACCCGGGCCGGCACGACCGGTGGCGCGTCGAAGTTGTGCGTGGGCGGCGGCGAGCGCGCCTGCCATTCCAGGCCCTGGGCGCCGAACGGGTTGTCGCCGGCCGCCTTCCCGCGCCCCATCGACCAGGCGAAGTACACGAGCGGCATCAGGTAGCCGATCGCCAGCACGCCCGCACCGGTCGACGAGAACAGGTTGAGCACCTGGAACTGAGGCGGGTACGCGTGGTAGCGCCTGGGCATGCCTTCGACGCCCAGGATGAACTGCGGAAAGAAGGTCAGGTTGAAGCCGATGAACACCAGCACCGCCGCGATGCGCGCCCAGACCTCCGGGTACATCCGGCCCGTCGCCTTGGGCCACCAGAAATGCAGCCCGCCGAAATACGCCATCACGCTGCCGCCCACCATGATGTAGTGGAAGTGCGCGACGACGAAGTAGGTGTCGGTCAGGTGGACGTCGAGCGACAGCGAGGCGAGGAACAGGCCGGTGAGCCCGCCGATCGTGAACAGGCCGACGAAGCCCAGGGCATACAGCATCGGCGCGTCGAAGCGGATCGACCCCTTGTAGAGCGTGGCCGTCCAGTTGAACACCTTGATCGCCGACGGGATCGCGACGAGGAAGCTCAGCAGCGAGAACGTCATGCTGGCCGCCAGCGACTGGCCGCTCACGAACATGTGGTGGCCCCACACGAGGAAGCCCACGCTGGCGATGGCCAGGATCGCGTAGGCCATCGTGTCGTAGCCGAACACCGGCCGGCGGGCGAAGCACGGGATGATCTCGCTGACCACGCCCATCGCCGGCAGCACCATGATGTAGACGGCCGGGTGCGAGTAGAACCAGAACAGGTGCTGGAACAGCAGCGGGTCGCCGCCGTACGCGGGGTCGAAGATGCCGATCTGGAACAGTCTCTCGGCCGCGACCAGCAGCGTCGTGATGGCCAGCACCGGCGTGGCCAGCACCAGGATCAGGCTGGTGGCGTACATCGCCCAGGCGAACAGCGGCAGCTTGAACCAGCCCATCGCCGGCGCGCGCAGCGTGTGGATCGTGACGATGAAATTCAGGCCGGTCAGGATCGACGAGAAGCCGGTCACGAACACGCCCACCAGCGTCAGCACGACGTAGGTGTTGGAGAACATCGTGGAGTAGGGCGTGTAGAAGGTCCAGCCGGTGTCCACGCCGCCCAGCAGCAGCGCCTCCAGCGTGATCAGGCCGCCGGCCAGGTACAGGTACCACGACAGCAGGTTCAGCCGCGGGAACGCGAGATCCCTGGCGCCCAGCATCAAGGGCAGCAGGAAGTTGCCCAGCACCGACGGGATCGACGGGATCAGGAACAGCCAGACCATGATCACGCCGTGCGCGGTGAACAGCTTGTTGTAGGCGTCGTTCGACACGAGGTCGCCCGCGGGCGTCGCGAGCTCCATGCGGATGATCGTGGCCGCGGCGCCGCCCACGAAGAAGAACGCCGTGATCGACAGCGCGTACAGGATCGCGATGCGCTTGTGGTCGGTCGTGGTGAGCCACGAGCGCAGCGACATGCCGTCTTCGAGATAGCTGGCAGGCAGGGCGTCGGTCGTCATGGCGTCGCGTCCCGTGCGTGGGTGGACTGGATGTACGCGATCAACGCCTGCAGGTCCTCCTCGCTGACCTGGCCGGCGAACGACGGCATCACCGGCGCGAAGCCCGCGACGACGTCCTTGGCCGGGACCAGGATCGAGTCGCGGAGGTAGTTGGCGTCGGCCACCAGGCTGCGGCCGTCCTGCAGGTGCACCGTGCGGCCGTACAGCCCCTCCAGCAGCGGCGCATGGATGGTGGAGCGCGGGTCGTGACAGCCGGAGCAGCCCAGCTGGCGGAACAGCGCGAAGCCGTACTGGGCCATGCCGGGCTCGGACGGACCCGAGGCCAGCCAGCGGCCGTAGTCCGAGGGCGACAGCACCACCACGCGGCCCGTCATCTGCGAATGCTCGCTGCCGCAGTACTCCGAGCAGAACAACGGGAACTCGCCCAGCTGCGTGGCGGTGAACCATAGCCGCGTGTAGCGGCCCGGCAGCACGTCCTGCTTGAGGCGGAACGCGGGGATGAAGAAGCTGTGGATGACGTCCTGCGAGGTCATCGTCACCACCACCGGCTCGCCAAGCGGCACGTGCAGCTCGTTGATCTCGCGGCGGCCGTTGCGGTGCTGCAGCTTCCACATCCACTGCCTGGCCACGACGCTGACCGGCAGCGCGTCGGCGGGTGGATCGGCCATCGTGACGTAGTCGCGCGCCGCCCACCCGAACACGCCGAAGAAGATCAGCAGCGGCGTGACCGTCCACGCCACCTCGATGCCCTTCATCTCCCGCGGCGGGGTGCGGTCGACCTGGCGGCCGCGTCGGTAGCGCAGCGAGAACCACACCACCAGCACCAGCAGCACGATGGCGACGGTGCCGCACAGCAGCAGCATGGCCAGGAAGAGGGCGTCGGTGCGGCTGGCCTGCGCGGAGGCGGCGGCGTGCAGCAGGCGAAAGCCCGAGGACAGCGTGGCGTCGGTGTCCGCGGCCATCAGGCGAGCCTCCGATGGCGCCAGGCGAACAGGCCGAGCGCGACGAGCGTCGCGAGGCCGGCGAGGCGGGCCAGCAGCATCGCGGCGCGGTCGTGCAGGCCGGCGCGCGGGTCGAGGTGGGCACACAGCAGCGCGATGCGGTCGCCGAGCGTGCCGATGTGTCCGTCGCCCGCATCGGCGATCGCCGAGCGCAGTCCGGCCGGATCGAAGCGCACGCCCATGAGCGCGCTCGAGACGCGGCCGTCCGCCGTGACGACCACGACGCCTGCCGGATGCGCGAGGCGCGCGCGCTCGTCGCCCGGCTGCCAGGCGAAGCCGACACTGCGCGCGAGCGCCCGGATGCTGGGCAGCGGCCCGACGAGACGCTCGACGTCCGGCGACGCCGCGGCATCGCGGCCGGCGAGCAGCCGGGCGTAGCCGAGGTCGGCACGCCGGCGCTCGGCGGCATCGGCGGCGGTCTCGGCCGGGTCGACGCTGACGAACACGATGCGGACGGCCGACGCCGGCACGCCCCCCTGGCGCAGCGCCTCCAGCACCCCCTGCGTGGCCAGGCCGCACAGCTGCGGGCAGCGATGCCAGCCCAGCATCAGCAGCGTGGCACGCGCGCCCAGCTCGTCGCCGAGACGCACGAGGCGGCCGCTGCTGTCGGTGAACGTGGTGGCCACGGGCAGGGCATCGCCCGGGCGGGGCGCGAACGTGACGGCTGGCGGCACGGGCGTGGGCGTGAGCGGCGCGTCGCCCGCGGGCGCCTGCGCAGGCGCGGCCGCGTGGGCGAGCGCGAGCGTGAGCGTGAGCGTGAGCGCGAAGGCCGGGAGTCTCATCGCGACGCTCCCGGCGCCGCGGCCGCGGCCCGCATCGCCATCGCCGTCTCGATCGGGACGTGCGCCACGCCGCTGGCGGCGTCGATCCAGCCCAGGCCGTGCAGCGCGTGCAGCTTGGCGGCCTGGTACGCCGCGAGTTCGGGTTGCGGCGCCGGCTCCAGCATCGGCTGGTCGGCCGCCATTGGCGGTGGCTCCGCGACGGGCAGGCCGCCGGGGGGCACGCGGCGGTGGTGCAGGGTCGACAGCACGACGACCAGCGCGAACGCGATCGCGCCGGCGACGGCCGCGGCCGCGCCCAGCAGCTTCCCGACGGGCAGCGCGTCGTCACGCATGGGCGGGCTCCGGCGTCGCGAGCGGCATGCCGTCCAGCGCGCGCGCGGCGCGGGCGACGACGGGCAGCCCCATCGCGACCGCGAGCGACGGCAGCAGCCACCAGGTCGCCCAGCCGTGCGGCTCGACGGACGGCACGACCAGCCAGGCGCTGTTGGCGAGCTGTCCCAGCACGAGCCACAGCGCCAGCCAGGCCAGCCGCCGCGGGTCGTCCTTGAGCGCGCGCATCAGGAGAGCGACCTGCGGCACGCCGAACTGCAGCGCGATCAGGCCGGCGCCCACGAAGGCCCAGCCGGAATGCAGCCGCGGCAGGTACCACGCGATCTCGCGCGGCAGGTCCTCGGCCCAGATGATCAGGAACTCGACGAAGGCCACGTAGGCCCACAGCATCACCCACGCCAGCAGCAGGTTGCCGAGGTCGCGCCACACCGGCGGGATGCGGGGATGGGCCGGCCGGGGCGGCGGCGTCGGGAAGCGCGCGGGTGCGCGCCACGCGACGAGCGCGGTGGCCAGCGCCAGGCCGCCGAGCGCGCCGCCGGCGAGCACGACGAGCCCGGTGGCCGTGCTGTACCAGCCGGGCACCAGCGTCATCACGAGGTCGATGGTGGCCGCCGTGCCCACCAGCAGGTGCCCGATCAGCGCGGCCGCCGCGCAGCCCTTGCGCGCCAGCGTGGCCGGGCGGGCGAGCAGCCACCAGGCGACGGCGTAGACGAGCATGCGCCCCCAGAAGGCGACGGGCGTCGACCACGCCAGCTGCAGCGCGGGCTGGTCGATGTCGCGGGTCCACGCCGCGTCGCGGCCGGCCCACGGGAACACGCGCGCCATGCCCGCGGCCAGTGGCAGGAACAGCAGCAGCAGCCACGGCAGGCCGCGCGCCAGCGGCAGTGCGGCGAGCCGCAGCGCGGCGCCCCAGCGACCGCCGCTCAGCGCGTGGATCCACACGCTCACGAGCGCGCCCAGCAGCGTGCCGACCCAGAACCACCAGGCGGCCAGCCAGCTGGCGAAGAACAGCGCCGGCGCAAGCCACAGGCCCGGCAGCGCGACGGCGAGCGCGAGCGCCGCGACGATGTCGGCGGCGGGCGGGCGCAGCCAGGCCGGCATCAGCGGGCCTCCGCCTTCGACGCCCCGGCGGCGGGCGCCGGCGCGCGCGTTGGCGCGGGCAGGGCGCGCAGGCCCGCCTGCAGGTCGGGCGGCAGTGTCTCGACGTGCGCGTCCTGGCTCAGCTGCAGTGCGCGCACGTAGGCGACGACGGCCCAGCGATCCTGCGGCGTCAGCCGGTCGGCGTAGGGCGGCATGTGGCCGTAGCCCTGGCCGATGACGTCGAACAGATGGCGGTCGGGCGCGTCGCGCAGCCTCGCCTGGTGGAAGCTGGGCGGGTGCGGGAAGCCGCGCTGCGCGACGCGGCCGTCGCCGTCGCCCAGCGGGCTGTGGCAGGGCGCGCAGAAGATGTCGTAGCGCGACTGGCCGCGCCGCAGCAGCGCGAGGCCGGCGGCCGGCGCGGCGCTGGCGGCCAGCGCCGCGTCGCGGGCGACGAGGTCGTCGCGGCCGCGGCGACCGCCGCTGGTGAACGCGAGGTCGCCCGCGGCCACCGCGACGCTGCCGGCCGGCGGCGGGCGCGAACCCTTGCCGTCGGGAAACAGCGAGCTCGCGCTGTCCGGGCCCAGCCTGGGCTGCACGTACATGTCCTTCATCGTGCGCTCGCAGCCCGCGAGCGCGCACGCCGCGGCCAGCAGCGCGACGACGCGCCTCATCGCGCGACCTCCGCGCGGCGCAGTGGCCGCGTCGCATCGAGCAGGGCGCCGGCGCGCGCCTCGTCGAAGCGCGGGTCGTCGGTGCGCAGGCACAGGAAGAAGCGGTTCCGCGTGGCGAGGTCGAAGTCGGGCGCGTCGAAGATCGGATGGGCGAGGCGCGGCAGTCCGTTGGCCACGAGGGCGCCGAAGAACGCCGCGAAGGCGGCGAACAGCACGGTCATCTCGAAGGTGACGGGCACGAACATGGGCCAGCTGTGCAGCGGCCGGGCGCCGACCTCGATCGGGTACGAGCGCACCGCCGCATACCACTGCAGGAGATAGCCGACAAGGCCGCCGACGAGGCCGCCCGCCAGCACGACGGCGGGCAGGCGGCTGCGCCCGAAGCCCACCGCCTCGGCCAGGCCCTCGACGTGGTACGGCGCATAGGCCTCGATCGCACGGAACCCGGCGTCGTGCGCGGCCTGCGCCGCGGCCACCAGCGCCTCCGCGGTCCCGTATTCGGCCATCAGGGCCCAGCGGGGATCGCTCATTCGCTCTCCTCCTTCACGAGCTCGCGCATCTCCGAGATCGAGATCGCCGGCAGCAGCCGGATGAACAGCAGGAACAGCCAGGCGAACATGCTGATCGAGCCGAACAGGAAGATCCAGTCCCAGCGGGTCGGTACGAAGCGGCCCCAGGCCGACGGCACGAAGTCGTGGCTGGTGCTCTGCACGACGATCAGGAAGCGCTCCATCCACATGCCCAGGTTCACGACGATGGACAGCGCGAACAGCAGCCACGGGCTGCGGCGCGCCCGGCGCCACCACAGCAACTGCGGCAGCGCGACGTTGCACAGCATCAGGCCCCAGGTCACGGGGGCGTAGAAGCCGGTCCAGCGGTCGACGGTCATGTCGATCTCGTAGCGGTCGCCGCTGAACAAGGCCATGAAGTTCTCGACCAGGTAGCCGTAGGCGACGAGCCAGCCGGTGGCCAGCAGCACCTTGGCGGCGTGGTCGAGGTGCAGCTCGGTGATGAAGTCCTCCAGCTGGAACGCCTTGCGCAGAGGGATCGCGAGCGTGAGCACCATCGCGAAGCCCGAGAACAGCGCGCCCGCCACGAAGTAGGGCGGGAAGATGGTGGAGTGGTAGCCGGGCGTGTTGCCGATCGCGAAGTCCATCGCCACCACCGAGTGCACCGACACCACCAGCGGCGTCGCCAGCCCCGCCAGCAGCAGGTAGGCCGTCTCGTGGCGCGCCCAGTGCCGCGCCTCGCCGCGCCAGCCGAGCGCGAGCAGGCCGTAGGCGATGCGCTTGCCGCGGTCCGTCGCGCGGTCGCGCAGCGTCGCCAGGTCGGGCAGCAGGCCCTGGTACCAGAACAACGCCGACACGACCAGGTAGGTGGAGATCGCGAACACGTCCCACACCAGCGGGCTGCGCCATTGCGGCCACAGGTTCATGCGGTCGGGATAGGGCGCCAGCCAGTACGCGAACCACGGCCGGCCCAGGTGCAGGATCGGGAACAGGCCGGCCATGCAGGCCGCGAACAACGTCATCGCCTCCGCGAAGCGGTTGATCGACGTGCGCCAGCGCTGGCGCAGCAGCAGCAGGATCGCCGAGATGAAGGTGCCCGCGTGGCCGATGCCGATCCACCAGACGAAGTCGGCGATGGCGAAGCCCCACGCGACGGGGATCCGGATGCCCCACAGCCCGACACCCTTGATGAACAGGTAGGACATCGCGCCGAGGTAGACCAGCGTGCCTGCGAAGGTCGCGGCGAAGGCCGCGAGCCAGGGCCAGCGCACGGGGCGCGACAGCACCAGGCCGGAGATCTTGTCGGTGACGCTCGCGTAGCCCCAGCCGGCGCGCAGCACGCCGGACTCGCGGGAGACGGGAACGTCGGCCATCGCCTAGGCCGGGTCGGCGGGGCGGATCCGCGCGAGGTAGGTGGTGCGCGGCCGGGTGCCGAGCTCCGCCAGCATCGCATAGTGGCGGACCGAGGCGCGTGCCTTGAGGATGTCGCTGCCGGCTTCGTTGAGGTCGCCGAAGCGGATCGCGCGCGTCGGGCAGGCGGACTGGCAGGCGGTCACGACGTCGCCGTCGACCAGCGCCTCGCCCGTTCGCTGCGCGTGTTGGCGCGCGCGCGCGACGCGCTGCACGCAGTAGCTGCATTTCTCCATGACGCCGCGCTGGCGCACCGTGACCTCGGGGTTGCGCTGCGCCTTCAGCGTCTCCGTGGTCTCGTCCGAGTACTGCAGGAAGTTGAAGCGCCGCACCTTGTACGGGCAGTTGTTGGAGCAGAAGCGCGTGCCGACGCAGCGGTTGTAGACCTGCACGTTCAGGCCTTCGCTGTCGTGCACCGTCGCGCCCACCGGGCACACGAGCTCGCACGGCGCCTGCTCGCAGTGCATGCAGGGCACGGGCTGGAAGCCGCTGGCGCCACCGTCCTCCAGGTCGTGGCGGTCGACGCGGATCCAGTGCATCGCGCGGCCCAGCGCGACCTGCGACTTGCCCACCACCGGGATGTTGTTCTCGGCTTGGCACGCGATCGTGCAGGCGTTGCAGCCGATGCAGGCGTCCAGGTCGATCACCATCGCCCAGGCATGCTCCGGGCTGGCGAAGGGCGGGTAGAGCGCGCCGTGCGGCTTCTCGGGGGGCAGGCCGCCGCCGGCGGCGACGGTGCGCAGCAGCTCGCGGCCGTGCTGGCCGATGTCGTGCTCGGTCGCCGCGAAGGCGTGATGGCGGCCGGTCCTGCGCAGGCTCGCGGACGCGCGCAGTGCGGTGCCGGCGCGCAGTGCGCCGGCGTCGAAGCCGACGTCGTTGCCCACGCGCCCGGCGTGGCGCCGGCCGCAGCCCAGCGGCAGCGTGACGACGTCGTCGGCCTGCTGCGCGAGCACCCACGCGGGCGCCTCGAGCGAGCGCGTGTCGACCTGCAGCCGGACGACGTCGCCGGTGGCCACGCCCAGGCGCCGCGCCGTGGCCGGGCTCAACAGCGCAGCGTTGTCCCACGTCAGCTTGGTGAACGGCCGTGGCAACTCCTGCAGCCAGCCGTTGTTGGCGAAGCTCCCGTCGCGCGCGGCGGGGTCGGGCACGAACAGCGCGGTGAGCATCGTGGTGGCGGGGTCGGGCAGTGCAAGGCGTGGCGGCAGGCGGGCGGCATGCACCTCCAGCGGCGCAGACGCGCTGTCCGCCACGGTGCCGGCGCGCAGGCTGGCGCGCCAGAACGCATCGAAGTCGCCGCTGCGCCCCGCCTGCCATTGGCGCTGCACCAGCGCGTGGCCGTCGCGCAGCGGGTCGCCGGCCAGCAGCGCGAGGAGCTCGGCGGTCGAACGGGTGTCGTACAGCGGCGTGATCGCCGGCTGCAGCAGCGTGGCGCTGCCGTCGTGCGCCCGTGCGTCGGCCCATTGCTCGTAGCCGTGCGACAGCGGCAGGTGCCAGTGGGCCAGCAGGGCCGTCTCGTCGACGTGCAGGCCGGCGTGCACCAGCAGCTTCGCGCGGCGCAGGGCGCGCGGCATGTCGAACGCGGCCGGGGCGTCGTAGGCCGGATTGGCGCCGAGCACCAGCAGCGTGTCGACGCCGCCGGCGTTCAGCGCGTCGACGAGATCGGCCAGCGTGCCCGCGCCGGGCGCGGCGTCGGGCGGCTCGATCAACGTGACGGTGCGGCCGATCGCGCCCAGGCGCTGGTTCAGCGCGAGCACCAGCGCGTGCGCCTCGGCCGACAAGCCGGCGCCGCCGATCACCAGCGCGTCGGGGCCGGCCGCGCCCAGCGCGGCGACCAGGCGCTGCTCGAAGGCCGTGACCGCCGGATCGGCGAGCCCGACGTCGGCCGGCGTGATCTCCGGCATCCAGTGCGCCGCGACGCGCCACAGCAGGCCCTCGATGCGTGCCGGCGACAGCGCCACGCGGTGGTCGGCCCGCGCGCCGAACAGGCCGGGCGTGGCCTCGGCCGCGAACAGCACAGGCGCCTGCGCGTCCGCGCCGCCTTCGCGCAGCGCCCTGCGCGTGTTCGACCAGTCCATCGCGTGGCGCACGGCGCCGGGGCCGTCGCTGAACGGATCGGCCGCGAGGGCGAGCACGCAGCGCGCGCGGTCCAGGTGCAGCACCTGCGAAACGACGCGGCCGAAGGCCATCCACGAGCCGTCGTCGGCAGCGACGTCCTTGAGGGGCGCATGGACGTGCCAGCGCGTGCGCGGGCCGCGTGCCAGCAGCGCGGCCAACAGGGCGCGCTCGGTGGGAGAAGTCATCGGGCCGGTGAGCACGCGCAGCGTCGCCCCGCCGTGCGGGTCGGCCAGCGCGCCGGCGCGTTCGCGCCAGGCGGCCTCGAACGCGCTCCAGCTCGACGACGCGATCGCGGGCGGCGCGTGCGTCTGCCCTGAGCGCGTGTCGCCGCCGCGCTCCAGGCGCTGGCGCACGACCGTCGAGCGGTCGGGATCCCACAGCTGCAGCACCGAGGCCTGCGCGTAGACGTCGGTCGCGCCCAGGCTGGACGGATGCGACGGGTTGCCCTCGATCTTGATTGGGCGGCCCTCCTGCGTGCCCACCAGCACGCCGTGCGCGACGGCTTCGCGCACGGCGTGCTGGTGGGCACGCAGGAGGGCCGCCGTCGCGCACGAAGGCGCTCGCGTAGTACAGCGGCAGGTTGCCGCCGCCGGCCTCGGGCAGGTCGACGTACGGATGGGCCTGCAGGCGCGGCGGCGGCGAGCACGCCGTGTTGGCCAGCGCCGCCGATGCCGCCATCGCCGCCAGCACCTGGCGACGGTTGACGCCGCTAGCGCGGTCGATGTGGATCACCTGCGGGTCGTCGGGGGCGTGCGGATGGGGATGCATGGCGTGGGCGGGACGGTGGGCGGCAAGCGTCATGCCGTCAGCGATGGCAGGTGGAGCAGTCGGTCAGGCGACGGCGGCTTTCGAGGTGGGCCTCGCGCGCGAGCAGGCCGGCCTGGTCGGGCGGCGGCAGCGGCGCGTCCGTCGAGAACGCCTGCGATGTCGGCCGCAGGTGCGCAGCCGGGTCGCGATGGCAGTCGAGGCACCACTGCATCTGCAGCGGACGCGCGCGCCACGCCAGCGGCATCTGGTCGACGCGCCCATGGCACTCGACGCAGGCCACGCCCTTGGCGACATGCACGCCGTGGTTGAAGTAGACGAACTCCGGCAGCACGTGCACGCGCTGCCAGGCGATCGGCTGGTGGCTGGCCTCGCTGCGGTGCAGCAGCGCGAGCAGCGGCTGGTCGCGGAAGAGCTGCGCATGGCACCCCAGGCAGACCGCGGTGGACGGCAGGCCGGCATGCGCGGCGGTCTCCACCGTCGTGTGGCAGTAGCGGCAATCGATGCCGTCGTCGCCGACGTGGTGCTTGTGGCTGAACGGGATCGGCTGCGTGACCGGCTCGCCGAGCTGCTCATAGGCGCGGGCGCGCCAGACGAACAGGAGCACGGTCGTGACGCACAGGCCCAGCAAGGCGAGCACGGTCAGGCGGACGACGAGCACGGCGCGCCGCGAGAAGACGGCGCTCATCTCGGGTGCGCCGGCGCGGCGCCGAACGGGCAGGTGCGATGTCGCGCGCACACGGCGGGGCGCGCGCGGCGGCCGGGAATCGGCATGCGGTTTCCTTGTCGGATGCCGCAGGCCGGGCAAATCGCATGCGCGGCGGCTTAGGGATGCGCTCGACCGCGAAGCATGCGGGCGCCGCGCCCGCACAGAGGGAAAACACCGGATCGCGCGGCGCCGCTCCTCGTCAACAATCGTTCCTGGAACATTCGCTTTCCGACGCGCTGGAGGGCAGGGTCGGATGCGATCGTGCACCGGACGTCTCACGACGCCAGGTCACGGAGTACTTCCTGAGGTGATGTTCCGGGGTGAAATTTTAGGGGCCGCATCTTGCGGCCCTTTTTTCGTCCGGCGAATCGATCGGGCGCGGGACGACCGAGGGTTTCCCCGGCGCCCCGCGGGCCGCGATCAGCCCTTGACCACCGCGTTGTGGCGCTTGCCGTAGATGCGCTTGCTCTGGCGGTTGTCCGCGCGCTGGATGCCGCGCTGCTCGCGCGCACCGACATGGCCGTCGGCCCCCGCACGCGCTTCGCGCGCATCCACGTGCGACTGGCCGCGCTCCAGCTTCGAGGCTTCCCGGTTGGTCAGGCTGCCGTCGCGCACGCCGTCGTTGATGCGCTGCTGCTGGTTGACGTCGCGCTGCACGTCGGCCTGCGCGCGTTGCGAGGACGCCGACATCGGGTTGCCGTCGATGCCGTTGTGCCTGGCCTGCGCGATGTCGCGGCTGGCCTTGTTCTGCGCTGCCGTCAGCTTGGCCTTCTCCGCGGGCGACAGGCTGCCGTCCTTCATGTCGCGCGCCTGCATGCGATCGACGTGCGCCTCCTCGCGCTGCAGTTCGCTGTTCTCGCGCGTCGTGATCGTGCCGTTCTGCAGCCCGTTCTCGATGCGCTGTTCCTGGTTGACGTCGCGTTGCGTGGTGCCGGCGGCATTCGTCTGCGCCGACGCGGCGAAGCTGGCGCCCAGGGCGGCGCTGGCGACGAGGGCGGTCACGATGAGCTTGCGATTCATGTCGATCTCCTGGTGTGTGTGTGTGTTTCGAGAGCGAACTGGCGTGCGGTTCGTACCGGCTCAACGAGCCCGAGCCGGCGCGAGTTGACCCTCGTGCAGGAACATCACCTGGAGATTCAAACGCTTGACCCGGCAGCAACACGGCAAGCAGTTGTTGCGCGGCCGGCCGCCCGGTGTCCGACAATGCGCCCATGCCCGATCACCTCCCCATCGCCCCCGCCGTCGACAAGCGCCTGACCGACCTCGAGGTCAAGGCCAGCTTCACCGAGGACCTGGTCGACTACCTGAACGACCTGGTGGCGCGGCAGCAGGAGCAGATCGACCTGTTGATCCGCGAGGTGGGCAAGCTGAAGGATCGCGCGCCCGACACCAGCGGGGCGCCGCGCGATCCGCGCGACGAGCTGCCCCCGCACTACTGAGCCGAGGACCCGCCGCCAGCACGCCGATGCGGCGCCCGCCACGAATGCAGCAACATCCGACGAGGTCCGAATGACGGCGCCCGATCCGCACCGCCTTCCCCAGCCCGACGTCGTCGCCTCGATGCGCGGCGATCTGGCCGACTGGCGCCAGTGGCTCGCGCGCCTCGTGGTGCTGGCCTACGCCGCTGCCGCGGGACTGTCGGTGGTCGCGTTCAACGAGCTGTGCGAAGCCGCGCAACGGGGTTTCGCGGCCGTGCTCGCATTGCACCCCTGGGCGCCCCTGGCATGGACGACCGCCTGCACGGCCCTCGTCGTATGGCTGGCGCGGCGCTTCGCACCCGGCACGGCGGGCTCGGGCATTCCCCAGGTCATGGCGGCGCTCGATCCCGCGGCGCCGCCGGGACTGCGTGGCGGCCTGGTGTCCCTGCGGCTCAGCGTCGCCAAGGCCTTCCTGACCGCCGGCTCCCTGCTGGCCGGCCTGGCCAGCGGCCGGGAAGGGCCGTCGGTGCAGATCGCCGCCGGCGTGATGCAGCATGCCAGGCGCTGGTTGCCTGCGCATCCTGGCATCTCCGAGCACGGGTTGCTGGTGGCGGGCGGCGCCGCGGGCATCGCCGCGGCGTTCAATGCGCCGCTGGCCGGCGTCATGTTCGCGATCGAGGAACTGGCGCGCACGCTGGAGCAACGCAGCAGCGGCCTGATCATCGCGGCCATCGTGCTCGCGGGCCTGATGGGCGTGTCCTTCTTCGGCAACGCCACGTACTTCGGCACGATCGACGTGCCTGCGCTGCACTATGCCCTGTGGTGGCCGGCACTGCTGCTCGTGCTCGCCTGCGGCGCGCTGGGCGGCGTGTTCGCCCGCCTGCTGCATGCGTCGATCACGGGCTCGACCGACCGCATCGGCCGCTGGCGCGCCGCGCATCCGGTGGCCTTCGCGGGCGCCTGCGGGCTCGCCGCGGGCCTCATCGGCATCGTCAGCCACGGGGCGACGTTCGGAAGCGGCTATGGCTACACGCGGGCGCTGCTGGAAGGCCACCTCGACGTGCCGCTGCTGTATGTCACCCTGCGTGTCGCGGCGACGTGGCTGGCCGTCTGGTCCGGCGTGCCCGGCGGCATCTTCGCGCCGTGCCTGGCGATCGGCGCCGGCGTCGGCCACGACATCGCGGCCTTCACCGGTGCGAGCGCCGACGGCGCGGCCCTCATCGCGCTGGGCATGGCCGCCTTCCTGGCGGCCGTGACACAGGCACCGATGACGGCCTTCATCATCGTGATGGAGATGGTGGGCGGCCATGCGATGGTGCTGAGCCTGATGGCTGCGGCGCTGGGCGCGAGCCTGGTGTCGCGCTGGGTGGCGCGGCCCCTGTACGCGTCGCTGGCCCACACGATCGTCTCGCGCGCGGTTCACGCCCGGGCGGACGCCGGCGCCTGACGGCCGCGGGCAGGGCCCGCACCTCGTTCAGCTGCGGTCGAGGCGGTTGCCTCGGGCGGCATGCACCGGAACGGCGCGCGAGGCCGACGGCTCGAGCGACGCCTCCGCCGCGGCCGCTGCGTTGTCCGACACCGGCAGCGTCGCGATCACCAGGCCGATGGCCAGCGAGAACAGCAGCGCGACCAGCGCGATCGCCTCGGCCACGCGATCCTCGCGTGCGTGCGAGAGGCTGCCGTCGCGGAACCACAGGTATTCGGATTCCGGGCCGGCGTGCGGCGCTGCGTCGTCGTGGTGCATGGCGTTCCTCGTCGCTGCGATGGGGTGTCGGATGCACCCTCGTTCCCGGGGAATTCGGAGCGCGCCGCGGGGCGATGAGCGTCCCGCCGTCGGGAAGTCTCCATCGTCCGCGTCAGGAATGCGCCAGCGCGGAGCGGCCTCTCCCGAGGCGCCCTGCGTGGCTCAGAGCTCGATCAGCTTCTCGCGGATGGCCCAGCGCACCAGCGCGGGCACGTCGGCCAGTTCCAGCTTGGCCATCAGCCGGCTGCGGTAGGTGTCCACCGTCTTGGGCGACAGGTGCAGTTCCTCGCCGATGGCGGCGCTGCTCTTGCCGCTGGCCACCATCACCAGGATCTGGCGCTCGCGCGGCGACAGCGTGTTGCCGCGCTCGGCGTCGGTGGTCAGGCCTTGCACGGCGATGTCGGTCAGGCCCTCGCCGAGGTAGCGGCGGCCCTGCATCACGGCATCGACCGCGGACACGAGCTCGACGCTCGCCGAGCCCTTGAGCACGTAGCCGGACGCGCCCATGCGCAGGGCCTCGGCCACGTTGCGTGGCTGGTCGGACATCGACAGCACGATGACGCGCGTGGTCATCTGCCGGCGCTGCATCTCGGCCAGCACCTCCAGGCCGGAGCGGCCATCGAGCTGCAGGTCCAGCATCAGCACGTCGGGCACGAGCCGGTTGACCTCCGACAGCGCCTGCGTGACGTCCTCGCCTTCGCCGACGATCGTGTGCCCGGCACCTTGCAGCAGCGCGCTCAGCCCTGCCCGCACGATCGGGTGGTCGTCGATCAGATAGATTCTTGCCATATGCCTTGTTCTCCCTGAACCAGCACCGCGGCGGAATGCCGCGCGGCGCGCCTTCCCGGTCCGCCGCTCGAGCCGCGGCCTCGATCACGTCCTCTGCGAGCCGTGTTGCCTGCAACGCTACGCTGGCCGCCTGCGCAGGTCAATCGCCGAAGCCGGTGGCAATGTGCTGTGCGCCGCAATGCCGCGTCGGCGACGGGTCGGGTGACGGCGGCCATTCCAGGGGCTTCGCGTCGCGATGCGTCAGTCGCCGCCGAGCGCGGCCAGCAGGCTCTCGATGTCGACCGGCTTGACCAGGTGCGCGTCGAAGCCCGCCGCGCGGGCTCGTGCGACGTCGTCCGGGCCGCCGTAGCCGGTGAAGGCGACCAGGCGCATCGGCTGGCCGCCCAGGCGGCGTCGAATCTCGGTGGCCAGCTGGTAGCCGTCCATCCCGGGCAGGCCGATGTCGATGACCGCGGCCGCCGGCGCGAACGACTCGAGCTGGCCCAGCGCGAGCTCGGGATGGACGGCCGTGGCGACCTCGTAGCCGAACGCCTGCAGCAGGATCTCCAACGACTCGACGGCGTCGACGTTGTCGTCGACCAGCAACACGCGCTTGGACGATGCGGACGGGGAATCGGTGGGGCTGGGTGCGGGGGACATGCGGCGGCGGGCCCGGGGACGAGGGATCTGGGCCGATTATGGCGTGGCCAGGGGGTATCCGGCGTCGCGGGCCGTCCGCTTGCCTGCTGTCCTACACGCCGTGATGGGCTCGGCCTACCGCACCCGCGCCGCGCCGGCTCCACACTGGGGCGACTCGACAATGATGATGGAGACGATGATGGCGCACCAGCGCGCTGAGCGACCACGCAAGCCCGCGGAGGCGGCGCGATGAGTGCCGTGCACGTCTTCCCGGCGTCCGACGAGGCGCTGGAGGTGCCCGTGGAGGCGGCGGGCGAGGGCGGCGCCGAGGCGCACGAGAAGGAGCGCGCGCTGCTGCAGGTGCCCGTCGACGTGCGCAGCACGTCGATGATCGTCATCGCGTCGCTGCTCGGCCTGTATGCGCTGCGCTGGGCCGCGCCGATCGTGATCCCGGTCCTGATGGGCCTGCTGTTCAGCTACGCGTTGACGCCGCTGGTCGACCGCATCGTGCGCCTGGGCGTGCCGCGCCCGCTCGGGGCGGCCGTCGTGATGATCGCGCTGGTGGGCGGCGTCGCCTGGGGCGCGTGGTCGCTGACCGACCAGGCCAACAACCTGATCGAGTCGCTGCCCAGCGCCGCCCAGAAGGTGCGCGATACCCTGCACCCGCGCAGCCGCGACCCCAGCCCGTCGACCATGGATCAGGTGCAGAAGGCCGCCGCCACCATCGCGCAGGCGACCGACAACTCCCGGCCCGCGCCGGGCGTGGCCAAGGTGCAGATCGTCAAGCCGCAGTTCAACATCCAGGACTACGTGCTCACCGGCACGATGCGCGTGGCAGAAGCGGCCGCGCAGGCGCTGGTGGTCGCGTTCATCACCTACTTCCTGCTGTGCGCGGGCGACACCTTCCGGCGCAAGGTCACCCGCATCGCAGGGCCCAACTTCGCCAAGCGCAAGATCACCGTGCAGGCGCTCGACGAGATCACCGACCAGATCCAGCGCTACCTGCTGGTGCAGTTGCTGACCAGCGTCGTCGTGGGCGTGGCCACCGCACTGGCGTTCTGGGCGCTCGGCTTCAACAACGCGGCCGTCTGGGGCGTGTTGGCCGGCGTGCTCAACCTCGTGCCCTATGTCGGCACCGTGGTGATCTGCGGCGCCTCGTCGGTGGTGGCACTGCTGCAGTTCGGCACCCCGCAGATGGCCCTGGCCGTGGGCAGCGTGTCCATCGTGCTGCACGTGATCTCGGGCTACGTCATCACGCCGTGGCTGACCAGCCGCACCAGCCGGCTCAACGCCGTCGTCGTGTTCATCGGCGTGCTGGCCTGGGGCTGGTTGTGGGGCGTGTGGGGGCTGCTGCTCGGCACGCCGATCCTGATGGCGTTGAAGGCGATCTGCGACCGCGTGGAGGACCTGCGCGCGATCGGCGAACTGCTGGGCGGCAGCGACAAGCCTGCGGAAGGCAGCAGCGGGGCCGTCGAGGGCTGAGTCCCGGCCGCCCCGTCACGCGCCGCCGCGGCCCGTCACGGCATCAGTTCACGGCGCGGATGTAGATCGGCACGGTGCTCTTGCAAAGCTGGGTCGACGACGCCGGGTACAGCGGCTTGGCCATGTACGACGACTGCACGGTCGACGGCAGCGGATCGGGCAGGCGCATGTGGAAGCGGACCTCCTCGAGGTAGCTCCTGCCGCCGGAGCTGATGCACAGGTACTCGATGTCGATCTTCGCGTAGGTGCCGTAGTCGAGCGCCGCCGCCGACTGCAACTGCGCGAGCGTCACATGGCCGCCGACGTTGGCCGACACCGTGGCGCCGAGGTTGCTCGCGTTGATGCCATCGAGCATCGCCAGCGTCGGTGCGAAGAAGTCCTGCTGCGACAGGCCCGAGCAGGTGCCGTGCTCGGTCCATTCGTGGCGATCGAGGTAGGACTGCGTGCCCGGCTCGTCGATCTGCAGCAGCGACTCGGTGGAAGGCTCCAGGACGACCGCGGGCAGCGACGCCCAGTCGCCGGCCTGGTCGGCGGACTTCTGGCTGGCGCTCACGCCGCAGTACGAACCGTTCTGCGGCCACAGTCCGTGCAGCGAGAAGTAGTGCGCGTCATGGCGGCTCGCCGTCTCGCTGGTGCACTCGGGCTTGGTCGAGTGCTGCAGGCAGAACGCCGGTTCCCAGCTGAGGGCCAGGGCGTAGTTCTCGATCGGCGAGGCGGCACGGGCGGCAGCCGGTGCCAGCGTGGCGGTGAGGGCGGCCAGGGCGCCGGCGAGGAGGGGACGCAGGACGGGGGACGATTGCATGCTCGTGGTTCTCCAGGTTTGTTGCGGTCCACGCGCTCGTGGCGCGTGCCCGACCCGGATTCGAGCATCGGCAGATGACAGCAGACAGCGGGAAACGCCGGTCGACCGCACGCCGGCCGTCGCGTTGTTTTTCGCGCGAATCTCCTATGGAGACACCGGTTCCCGGAACCGCGCGCGCTATACCCCATACCGTGTTTCGGGTATGGCCGGCATCGCGCGGGTGTTCAGCTTCACGACGGTTCCGGCATCGCCATCAGCTGCATCCTGCGCTGGGCGATGCGGCCTCCCATCGCCTTCAGGTCGAGCCCGGACTTGCGCAGCTTCGGGAAGAGCTCGTTCTCTTCTTCCTTGACATGGTGGTCGATGTATTCGCCCAGGACCTTGACCTTGGCGTCGAACAGGGGCTGGTCGCTCGTCATCGTCTTGATCTGCGCGACCAGACTCTTGGCGCTGGCGTGTTCGACGTAGGCCTCGTCGACGATGTCGCCGTCGTGCGGCAACGCCTCGCTCGCGGCCGGGTAGAGGATCTCCTCCTCCACCTGGGCATGGAGAGTGAGCGCGACGCAGATCTGGCTGGCCAGCAGCATGCGTTCGTCGCCGCGGCCACCGGCCTCGGCGAGCTTGTCGTACTGCTGGAACATCGCCTTGACTTCGCGGTGCTCGGCCGCCAGCAACTGCAACGCGTCCTGCGACGGGTCCGGCTGTGCGTGGCCATGCGTGGCGGGTTGGCTGGCTGACATGGTGCTCTCCTGGCGTAAGGTCTGTTTCCGG
>Ga0209258_100626_pt1 | contig 28032 bp, 34 predicted proteins | sample Araplaol_mTSA_r2_FD_184281 | JGI IMG/M metagenome (GOLD analysis project Ga0209258, IMG submission 184281) | Arabidopsis root microbial communities from North Carolina, USA - plate scrape CL_Col_mTSA_r2 (SPAdes) (version 2) | ecosystem: Host-associated > Plants > Roots > Endosphere | place: USA...
GCACGCCCACCACGCCCGACGTGTTGCGGCTGGTCATCCTGTTCTTCATGCCGATCGGCGGCGGCAGGACCGCCAGGGTCGCCTTGACCCACTTCCTCGCCGCGGCCTCAGCCTTGGGCCAGGTGCCGTGCTGCTTCAGCGTGAAGTTCTTCTGATGAAGTCTCTTTTGCCGGACGATGCGTGCCATCACGCACTTCTCGGTCTCGTTCCTGGTGAGATGCATGAAGCCTCTGCGAGTACTTCCCCCACCCGGCCATCACAGAACGATCTTGACCATCGGATGCGCGGTCAATGTCCGGTACAGCTCATCCAGCTGCGGGCGGCTGGTGGCCGTGACCGTGATCGTGATGCCGAGGTAATTACCCCCCTTGCTGGGTCTGGTCTCCACCGTCGTGTGGTCGAAATCCGGATCGAACTGCCTGGCCACTGCAACGATCGCCTCGACGAATCCGTCGGCGAGCGGGCCCATCACCTTGATGGGGAATGCGCTGGGGTACGTGATCAGCGACTGTTCGGGAGGAATCTCTTGCATGGCGGCCAATACCGTTCAGATGGATTGCGACTGAATCGCACGTTGGTAAGCCTCGTGGAGACGGGCATAAACCGGACCCGGCCGACCGCGCAACGCGCCGTGGCCGACCTGCTCGCCGTCGATACGGGTGACGGCGATGACTTCCTTGGAGGCGGAACTCAGGAGAACCTCGTCGGCCGCGCGGACGTCGGCCTCGCTCACCGGGCGCAGGTTGAACGCGATGCCGGTCTCCTCGCACAGCTCGCGCAGCAGCTCGATGCGCACGCCGGCCAGGACGTGTTCATCGGGCGCGGGCCCCAGCAGCGCGCCCTCGTGGACGATCCAGACGTTGCTGGACGCGCCCTCGGTCAGCCACGGGCCGCCGGCGCCGTCGTCGCGCAGCAGGATCGTCTCGTCCGCGTCCTGGTCGGCGGAGATCTTGCGGGCGAGGACGTTGCCGAGCAGCGAGATGCTCTTGATGTCGCCGCGTTCCCAGCGGAAGTCGCGCGCGGTCACGCACGCGAGCCCCTGCACCCGCTGGGCCGGCGTCGGCTGGGAGCGTTCGCTGGTGGCGACGAACACCGTCGGTTCCAGGCCTACGGGCATCAGGTGCGAGCGCGGCGCGACCCCGCGCGTGACCTGCAGGTAGACGAGCTGGTCGCCCGAGGGGTGCGCCTCGACCACCTTGCGGATGCGCTCGAGCCAGGTCTCCGGATCCAGGTCGGCCTCGATCTCGAGCTTGCCGAGACTGCGCTCCAGGCGCGCCAGGTGGTCGTCGAAGCGGAACAGGCGCCGCTGGTAGACGGGGATCGACTCGTAGGCCCCGTCGCCGAACAGGAAGCCGCGGTCCATCACCGAGACCTTGGCCTGGTTCAACGGCAGGTACTCCCCGTTGAGATAGCACAGCGAATCGGGCAAGGCGATCATGGTGGTTGCTCCTGGGCGAGCCCGGCACGGAGGCGCCGGACACTGGAACCCACGCATCGGCGCCGCGGGAGACGGCGACCGGTGCACGGGCCACTAGCCTACTTGATCCAGAGCCGGATGGCATCCCAGGCGCGGCCGAACAGGCCCGCCTGGGGGACGTCCTCGAGAACGGTGAGCGGGATCGTGGCAATCGCGGTACCGGCGGCGGTACTGACCTTGAGCGATCCGACACGCTGGCCCCTGGCGAGCGGCGCCACCAGCGGATCGGTGCGCTCGACCAGCGTCTTCAGGCGATCGCCCTCGCCCTTGGGCACGGCCACGTAGACCGCGTCGGGACTGCCGAGCCCGACCTGCGCCTGGCGGCCCTTCCACACCGGCACCGGCGCCCCCACCGGCTTGCCGGCCTCCACGAGACGCACGTCGTCGAATGCGGTGAAGCCCCAGTTGAGCAGCTTCTGCGCCTCGTTGGCGCGGCCCTGGACGGAATCGGCGCCCATGACCATCGCAAGCAGCCGGCGCCTGCCATTGGGGAACTCGCGCTGCGCGCTCGCCAGCAGGCACCAGCCGGCCGCCTCGGTGTAGCCGGTCTTCATGCCGTCGACGCTCGGGTCGCGCTGCAGCAGCAGGTTGCGGTTCTCCTGCCGGATGTTGTTGAACTTGAACTCGCGCTGCGCGTAGAAGTGGTAGTACTCGGGGAAGTCGCGGACGACGTGCTGCGCGATCGCCGCCAGGTCGCGCGGCGTGCTGCGATGGCCCACCTCGGTCGCCCCGGTGACGTTCCTGAAGGTGGTGTTCCTCAGCCCCCAGGCCTGCGCCTGGCGGTTCATCACGGCCACGTACGCGTCGACGCTGCCGGACACGGCCTCGGCCAGGGCCACGGCGGCGTCGTTCCCGGAATCGACGATCAGCCCTTGCAGCAGCTCGTCCACCGTCGGGGTCATCGTCGCGTCGACGAACATCAGCGAGGCGCCGCCCTTGCGCTCGGCCAGCGCGCGCGCGGACACCGGCAGCTTCTGGTCCAGCGTGAGCTTGTGTTCGCGCAGCGCGACGAACACCGGGTACGCCGTCATCAGCTTGGTGAGCGCGGCGGGGTCCACCGAGGTGTCCGCACCGCGCTCGGCCAGCACCTGGTTGGCGTTCATGTCGACGATCAGGTACTCGCGCGCCGCGATCTCGGGGACGGGCAGCGCCTCGCCGGAGGCGGCGCAGCAGGCGGCAGCCAGCGCGAGGAAGGAAAGCTGTCTCTTCATGGAATCGCCGATGTCACTCGGCAAAGTGGCGCAGCACCAGGGCCTTCAGGATCATCAGCTGACCGTGGAAGAAATGGCCGGCGCCCGGCACGACGACCACCGGCAGTCCCTGCGGGCGCGCCCAGTCCATCGAGGCCGACAGCGGCACGACGTCGTCGGTCTCGCCGTGCACCAGCAAGGTCTCGACCGCCACGGGCGGCGCCTCGTGCTTGACGGTGGACGGGGCGACGAGCACCAGCCTGTGGGCCTTGTCGGCGTCCGGGAGTTTCGCGGCCGCGGCCGTGGCCACGTAGCCGCCGAACGAGAAGCCTCCGAGCACCAGCGGCTCGCCGGCCACGCGGTGCGCCGCGATCACGGCCAGCGCGTCGTCGACCTCGCCGCGGCCCTCGTCCCAGCTGCCGGCCGACTGGCGCACGCCCCGGTAGTCGAAGCGCGCCACGCGCCAGCCGCGCTGCACCAGCGCACGGGCGAGCGTGGTGACGACCTTGTTGTCCATCGTGCCGCCCTGCAGCGGGTGCGGATGGCAGATGACGGCCAGGCCGCGCGAGGGCAGGTCGGTGGTGGTGTCGACGGCGACGCTCAAGGCGCCGGCCGGCCCGGCAATCTCGCCGCGCTTGGTGAAGGTGTTCATCTCGCTTCGCGGCTCAGCGGCCGACGTCCGGCGGCAGCAGCAGGCGTTCGACCGGCTTGCCGCCCACCAGGTGCGAGTCGACGATCTCGTCGATGTCGGCCTGGTCGACGTAGGTGTACCAGGTCTCGTCGGGATAGACGACGGCCACCGGGCCGCCGGCGCAGCGGTCGAGGCAGCCCGCCTTGTTCACGCGGATGCCCCCCGGTCCGGACAGGCCCGCGGACTTGATGCGCGACTTGCAGTGGTCGAATCCGGCCTGGGCACCGACGTGAGCGCAACTGTCCTCGCCGGGCTTGCGCTCGTTGAGGCAGAAGAAGATGTGGTGCTTGTAGTACATGCGCCCATTGTAGGAAGGCCGCGCGGTCGAGCCGCGCGAAGGGATCAGGCCGGCGCGGGCCCGTCGTTGCGCACGACGCGGCGGAACAGTCCGGCCAGCGCGGCGAACGGCCACAGCCAGCCCACCCACTGCGCCAGCCCGTGGAAATGGATGAAGCGACCCTGCTCCCACTGCTGCAGGCTCTCGGCGTAGTACGGATCGGACGGCGCCTGGGCCACGAGCGCGACGTTGATCGACAGCGCGACCAGCCCGAGCGCCGCCGCGGGCCGCTGGCCGAGGAAGACGCAGGCCAGCGCCAGCACCGCGCCCAGCGTGAGTCCGGCCGGCACCGTCGACGTGACCCAGCCCAGCGCGTGCACCGGTCCGAAGTTCAGCGCGGCCGACAGCGTGTTGGCCGCCAGGCCGACCGCCACCGCCGCGGCCACCATCACCGCCCTGCGCCAGCCCGGGCGCGAGATCGCGAACGCGAGCAGGCACGGCCCCAGCAGCCCGAGAGCAACGGCCAGGGCCTCGGCGGCCTTGGACATCGTGCCCGTGTTCTCGCCCAGGCTCGCCCACAGCCACTCGAACCACGGCGCGAGCGGGTGGTCGCTGAGCAGGTCGTACGCCGCCTCCTGCAGGCGCTCCCAGGTGACGCCCTGGCAGAACGGCACGTTGCGCGGATAGAGGAAGCCGATCGGCCACAGCAGCAGCAGCGCCAGCGTCGCGCCGCTGTGCGGCACGAACCAGTTCTCGCGCACCGTCGACCAGCGCACGCCAGCGCCTGCCGACTGCACCGCGACGGCCAGGCTGAGCCCCGCCGCCGAGCCAAGCGAGTTCAGCGCCCAGTCCATCAGCGAGGAATAGCGTCCCGGCAGGAAGTGCTGGGTGAACTCCATGGACCACGACAACGCCGCCGACAGCGCGACCGCCAGCAACCCGGCCGCCAGCGGCCGCCGGCCCAGCCGCAGCGCGCTGGCATACAGGAGCGCGCCCAGCGGCATGTAGCCCACGAAATTCGACCAGTCGTCGAAGCCCAGGTGGTAGCGCGGCCAGCGCAGCACCAGCAGGGCCGACAGCGGCTGGCCGGCGGGCCAGGTCCAGCCGGTGAACGGGTACAGGCTCGCATAGATCACGAGCCCGGTGAACACCACGGCCAGAAGCAGCGCCGAACTCTCGCGCGGCGGCGCCGACGCGCCCGCGGGCAGCCGCGGGATGCGCGCGGGGGCGCGGGTGGGCTTGTCCATCGCCTGCGACACCCGCGCCGTGCCCGCCGTTCAGAACGGCTTGACGACCACCAGGATGACGATGGCCGCGAACAGCAGCACCGACATCTCGTTGAACACGCGGAACCAGCGCTCGCGGCGACGGTTCTCGAGCTTCTCGAACGAGCGCAGCAGGCTGCGGCACATGTGGTGGTAGCCGATCGCCACGACCACCAGCAGCATCTTGACGTGCAGCCACAAGCCCGTGTGGAACAGGCCCGGCGCCATGGCGGCCAGCGTGATGCCCAGCAGGATCGCCACCACCATCAGGAAGCTGGCGAAGCGGTAGAGCTTGCGCGCCATCAGGAGCAGCCGCTCGCGTTCGGCATGGCTGTCGGCGGGCACCTGCGCCAGGTTCACGAAGATGCGCGGGAGGTAGAACAGCCCGGCGAACCAGCTGGCCACGAAGACGAGGTGCAGGGCCTTGACCCAGGGGTAGAGGAGGCTCATCGCCGCATTATGTGCGGCCATCCGGGTCGCCGCCCCGGCGCGGCCAGGGACATGGCCCGTCGCGGGCGCCCCAAAAGAAAGAGCCCCGGTATCCAACGAGTGGACGACCGAGGCTGCAAAGCCTTGACGCTGTCATCACGCAAGGCACCTGCTCAGGGAGGAAAAGCAGGGGACAATATCCTCACGGACACCGTCCGAAATGGAATGTAGCAGAACATCCGAGCTGCGCGACAGGGTTCGCCCGCTTTGTGGGCCTTATCCCCACATTTTTTGACAGAGAGAGCTCCGACTTGTCCCACCTTCCCCCCTTTCCAGCCAGTCGGCCGCGCCGGATGCGCCGCGACGCCTTCAGCCGCGAACTGATGCGCGAGCACCGGCTGAGCCCGGGCAACTTCATCCTGCCGGTGTTCGTCATCGACGGCCAGAACCAGGTGCAGGAGATCCCGAGCATGCCCGGCGTGCAACGCATGACGATCGACCGCCTGCTGGGCGTGGCGGGGGAAGCGCTGTCATTGGGCGTGCCGGCGCTGGCGCTGTTCCCGGCCATCGAGCCGTCGCTCAAGACCCCCGACGGCGCCGAGGCCCTGAACCCGCAGGGCCTGGTGCCGCGCACCGTGCGCGAGCTGAAGAAGCGCTTCCCGGAGCTGGGCGTGATGACGGACGTCGCGCTCGACCCCTACACCTCGCACGGCCAGGACGGCGTGCTCGACGAGACGGGCTACATCGTCAACGACCCCACCGTGGCGCTGCTGACGCGCCAGGCCCGGGTGCAGGCCGAGGCCGGCGTCGACATCGTCGCGCCCAGCGACATGATGGACGGCCGCATCGGCGCGATCCGCACGATGCTCGAAGCCGACGGCCACCTGCACACGCGCATCATGGCCTACAGCGCCAAGTACGCGAGTGCATTCTACGGCCCGTTCCGCGACGCCGTAGGTTCGGCGGCCAACCTCGGCAAGAGCAACAAGAAGGTCTACCAGATGGACCCGGGCAACTCCGACGAGGCGTTGCGCGAGGTCGCGCTCGACATCGCCGAAGGCGCCGACATGGTCATGGTCAAGCCCGGCATGCCCTACCTCGACATCGTGCGCCGCGTGAAGGACGAGTTCCGCATGCCGACCTACGTCTACCAGGTCAGCGGCGAGTACGCGATGATCAAGGGCGCCGGGCTCAACGGCTGGGTCGACGGCGAGGCCGTGATGATGGAGTCGCTGCTGGCGTTCAAGCGCGCCGGCGCGGACGGCGTGCTCACGTACTTCGCGCTGGAGGCGGCGCGCGTGCTCAAGCGCGGCTGACGCCGACGCGGTCGTCGCGGGCGGGTCATCCGCGCGATGCACGCCTGTCACATTGACGGCGTTCAATGGGTCGCTCCAGGGACTCGCAACTCCGCCGCCATGACCTCTCCCGATCACGATCGCGACTTCGACCTCGAAGTCAGCCGCCGCCGCCTGCTCGCTGCCGCCGGCATGGCCGGCGCCCTCGGCCTCGCCCCGTTCGCGGGCGCGCGGGCCGCCAGCGCCACGCAGGCCGCCCCGGACCATCCCCGCGAGGGCGATCCTGACGCGACGCCGCCCGTCGCCGGCCTGCACCTCCAGTTCGGCGCGGACGCGTCGAGCCAGGTGACGGTGTCCTGGCACACCCTGCAGCCGGTGCGCGACGCGCGCGTCATCGTCGGGCGCATGGACGGCCACTTCGAGCAGACGGTGCCGGCGCGCACCGTCAGCTACACCGACGCGAAGGCCAACCAGGTCGTCTACGCGCACCACGCGCGCATCGAGCGCCTCGCGCCGGAATCGCCCTATCTGTACGGCGCGCTGCATGCCGGGGCCGAGCCCGAGTTCGGCAGCTTCCGCACCGCGCCGCGCGGTCGCGGCCGCTTCACGTTCACGAGCTTCGGCGACCAGGGCACGCCCACGCTGGGCAAGCGCTTCGTGCCGCCCGCGGGCGTGACGCTGTCCAACCCGCCGTTCGTCAACGACAACCTCGGCTCGCCGGCGGCCGGTGACACCGTGCTGGGCGTCGAGCGCCTGCGCCCGCTGTTCCACCTGTTCAACGGCGACCTCTGCTACGCCAACCTCGCCGACGACCGCGTACGCACCTGGTGGGACTTCTGAAACAACAACACGCGCAGCGCGCGTCATCGTCCCTGGATGCCGTCGCCCGGCAACCACGAGAACGAGCTGGGCAACGGCCCGATCGGCTACCAGGCCTACCAGACCTACTTCTCGGTGCCCGAGGCCGACGGCCAGACCGACCTCACGCGCGGTCTCTGGTACGCGTTCAGCGCCGGCTCGGTGCGCGTGGTCAGCATCGCCAACGACGACGTCGTCTATCAGGACGGCGGCAACAGCTACGTGCGCGGCTACTCGGGCGGCGCGCAGAAGGCCTGGCTCGAACGCGAGCTCGCGACGGCGCGGCGCCTGCCCGGCATCGACTGGGTCGTCGTGTGCATGCACCAGGTGGCCATCTCCACCGCCGACAAGTTCAACGGCGCGGACCTGGGCATCCGCGAGGAATGGGTGCCGCTGTTCGACCGCCATGGCGTCGACCTGGTCGTGTGCGGCCACGAGCACCACTACGAGCGCTCGCATCCGATCCGCGGGCACGAGGGCAACCCCACGCTGACGCCGCTGCCGCAGGCCATCGCGACCGACCACGTCGACACGCGCCGCGGCACGGTGCACATGGTGATCGGCGGTGGGGGCACCTCGGTGCCGTCCAACCAGCTGTTCTTCGATCCGCCGCAGTGCCGCGTGATCACCGCGGTGGGGTCGCCTGACCCGGCGACGGGCAAGCGGCCGCCGGTCTACGTGACCGAGCACGCGCCCTGGTCGGCGGTGCGCAACGCCGCGCATTCGTACGGCTTCGCGGCGTTCGAGGTCGATCCGGGCACCCACGCGGGCGGCACGACGACGATCAAGGTCACCTACTACGACGTGACCGGCCCCGACGGCCAGCTGTCGCCGTTCGAGACCTTCACGCTGAGCCGCACGCGCAGCGACGGCTGAGACGCGACCTCAGCGCCCCGCGCGGCACGGGGCGGCCGCGGCCGGCCGCGGCTGCGGCGCCCACGCGGGCGCCGACAGCCACGGTGCCGCGACCCACGCGCACGCCGCCGCCGCCAGCCAGGCGAGCGGCCAGCCGTGCCAGGCGACCAGGTGCGCGACCGCCAGCGGCGTGAGGAAGCAGACGGCGAACACCGCCGTGTTGGCCATGCCCAACGCGGTGCCGGCCTGGCCGGCGCCGGCGCGCGTCGCGAGCTCGGTGTAGGCCACGCCGTGCCAGGCCGACACGCACACGCCGCCGGCCAGCAGCGCCGCGACCATCGCCCCGCGCAACGCGACGCCCGCGATCATGCCCGTCTCGCCCAGCAGCGCGATGCCGGCCAGCAGCGCAAACAGCAGGGCGCTCGCGCGGGCGCAGGCCAGCAGGTAGGCCGGACGGTTGCGGCGGCGGTCGGTCCAGCGTCCGCTCCAGACGCGCATCCCCATCGCGCCTGCCTGCACGAGCACCATCGTCGCCGTGGTGACGGCCAGGCCCGCGTGGCCGACGTCATGCAGGAACACCGTGCCGAACGACAGCAGCGCGAACTGCGGTGCGCACAGCACGCCGATGCCCGCGACGATGCGCCAGATCCGCGCGTCGCGCAGCGGCGCGGCCTGGCCAGCGGGCGGCGCCCCGGGGCCGGAGTCCGCGAGCTCGGGATCGCGCACCCAGGCCGCGGCCAGCAGCGCCGCCACGCCGCACAGCCCGGCCAGGAACGCATAGACCGCGGCGAAGCCGAGGTGCAACGCCAGCATGGGCAACAGCAGGGCGCCGACCCCGCCGCCCAGCGGCACCGCGGTCTGGCGGATGCTCATGGCCAGCCCGCGCTCGCCGTCGGCGAACCAGCGCATCACCGCACGGCCGCTGGCGCCGTTGACACTGCCCCCCAGCAGGCCCACCGCGACCAGGCCGACGGCCAGCCAGCGCAGGGCCGGCACATGGGCGGCAGACGGCGCGGCCCAGGCCGCCATCGCCGCCAGCGCCAGCCCGGTGCTCGCAAGCCCGCCCAGCAGCACCGGGCGGTCGCCGAAGCGATCGGTCAACAGGCCCCAGGGCACTTCACTCAGCGCGATGCCCAGGCCCATCAGGCCCAGCACCAGGCCCAGCGTGGCGGTGTCCAGGCGGTAGCCGGCACGCATCACCACGGCCGTCATCGGGATGCCGCTGAACGCGACGGAGAACGCGGCGTTGGCCAGCACGCCGGCGGCGAGCACCTTCCAGCGATGGCGTGGCGGCAGCGGGCGGGGGGCGGAGATCGAGGACGTCATGGCGCACAGTCTCCGCTTGTGTCTCAATCCTGAAAATCAGAAAATAATCGCCTGACAGTTCAATGAAACGGGATGATCGTGAGCCGCGTGACCTACGACCTGGACGTGCTGCGCAGCTTCTCCACCGGCATCGCGCTGGGCAGCTATGCACGGGCCGCCGACAAGCTCGGGCGCTCGACGTCCGCCGTCAGCGCGCAGCTCAAGAAGCTCGAGTCGCAGGCCGGCACGCCGCTGCTGCGCAAGGCCGGGCGCGGGCTGGAGCTCACGCAGGCCGGAGAGACGATGCTCGCCTACGCGCACCGGCTGCTGGAGCTCAACGACGAGGCCGTGGCCGCCGTCAACGGCACGAGCCTGCAGGGCGAGGTGCGCGTCGGCCTGCAGGAAGACCTCGGCGAGGCCGTGCTGCCGGCCGCGCTGGCACGCTTCGCGCGGGCCCATCCGAAGGTGCACATCGACGCCTGCGTGGCGCGCAGCGCCGAGCTGCAGGAGCGCCTGGCGGCCGGGCAGCTGGACTTCGCGCTCGTGTGGAACGTCGGCCTGGATCCAGCCCACCTGCACGTCGAGCGCATCGTGCGCCTGCCGCTGCAGTGGATCGGCCCCGCCTCGCTTGCCACGCTCGACGCATCCTGGTGGCCGCAGTACGCGCGACGCGGCACGCCGGCGGCGACGGAGCCGCTGCCGCTGATCCTGCTGGACGCCCCCTGCCCGCTGCGCGGGATCGTCACCGCCGCGCTGGAAAGCGCGGGCCTGCGTTGGCGCCGCGCGTTCAGCAGCGCCAGCCTGGGCGCGCTGTGGGCGGCGACGTCCGCCGGCCTGGGCCTGTCCGTGCGCACCGCATTCGGCCTGCCGGCGCATGTGCGCCCCATCGATCGGGCGGGCACCGCCCTGCCCGCGCTGCCGCCGATCGACCTCGCGCTCGTCCGCCCGACGGCCGCGCCGGAGCCGGCCGCCGAGCGCCTGGCGACGCTGCTGGTGGATGCCGTCCGGCGCGCGAACGACGGCGCGGCGGCCTGACGAGCGAGGCGCTCAGGCGTACGGGTCGTCGAACCCCAGCGCGGCCAGCACCGCGGTCTCGCGCGCCTCCATTGCCGCGGCCTCGGGGCCGTCGTCCTCGTGGTCGTAGCCCTGCGCGTGAAGCGTGCCGTGCACGAGCAGGTGCGCGTAGTGGGCGGCGAGATCGGTCTTCTGCTGCTTCGCCTCGCGCTCGACCACCGGCGCGCACAGCACGAGATCGGCCTCGATCTCGTGCTCCTGCACGTAGTCGAACGTCAGCACGTTGGTCGCGTAGTCCTTGTGGCGGTACTCGCGGTTGAGCGCGCGGCCTTCGTCCTCGCCGACGATGCGCACGGTGATCGTCGCGGGCGCCTCGAGGCCGGCGCGGATCCAGCGCGCGACCTTGTGGCGCGGCAGCAGCTCGCGGTGCGACGGGTCGGCGAACTGCAGGCTCAGGCGCAGCTCGGGGAGCGGGGTGCGGGCCATCAGGAACGTCCCCCGCGGCTGCCGCGCCGGCCTTCCTGGAAGCTGGCCGGGACGACGGCCGCCGTCTCGGACGCGGCCGCGTTGCGCACGGCGGCTGCCTCGTAGGCCTCGACGATGCGCGCCACCAGCGGATGACGCACGACGTCGGCCGCGCCGAACTGCGTCACCGCGATGCCCTTGACGTCGCGCAGGATGGCGTTGGCGTCGGCCAGGCCGCTGCGCGCGCCGCGCGGCAGGTCGACCTGTGTGAGGTCGCCGGTGACCACGGCCTTGGTGCCGAAGCCGATGCGCGTGAGGAACATCTTCATCTGCTCGGGCGTGGCGTTCTGCGCCTCGTCCAGGATCACGAACGCGTGGTTGAGCGTGCGGCCACGCATGAAGGCGAGCGGCGCGATCTCGATGGCGCCGCGCTCGAAGGCCTTGGTCACGCGCTCGTAGCCCATCAGGTCGTACAGCGCGTCGTAGAGCGGACGCAGGTAGGGGTCGACCTTCTGCGAGAGGTCGCCCGGCAGGAAGCCGAGACGCTCGCCGGCCTCCACTGCGGGACGCGTCAGCACGATGCGCTGCACGCCCGCGCGCTCCAGGGCGTCGACCGCACAGGCCACGGCCAGGAAGGTCTTGCCGGTGCCGGCCGGGCCCAGGCCGAGCGTGATGTCGTGCGACAGGATCTGGCGCAGGTACTGCACCTGGTTGGGCGTGCGGCCGATCAGGTTGGCGCGCCGCGTGTGCAGCACGATCTCGCCGCCGGCGGCGGCCTCCTCCGGCGGCACCGGCTTGGCGTGGCCCTGGATCACGTCGCGCTGGGCGTCGTGCAGCATCAGCTGCAGCTGCTCCTCGTCGATCGGACGGCCGCTGCGCTCGTACAGCGCCTCGACCAGCGCCATCGCGCGCGGCGCCTGCAGCTTACCGCCCTCGACCCGGAAGTGCTCCTGGCGCCGGCTGATGGCGACGTTGAGCCCCTGCTCGATCGCGCGCAGGTTCTCGTCGAGGACGCCGCACACGTGGGCGAGGCGTTCGTTGTCGGGGGGGGAAAAGGCGCGGCGGACGATCACGTACTGGGCTGGGTTCGTTCCATGTCAGGGAAGATTGTCCCCGCATTCTTCGATAATCGCCGCATGATCGGTCGTCTCACGGGCATCGTCGCGGAAAAGTCGCCCCCGCAGGTCCTGCTGGATGTTCAGGGCGTCGGCTACGAAGTGGACGTGCCGATGAGCACGTTCTGCAACCTCCCGGGCCTGGGCGAGCGCATCACGCTGCTCACGCATTTCGTCGTCCGCGAGGACGCCCAGCAGCTGTTCGCCTTCCTCACCGACGAGGAGCGCGCCACCTTCCGCCTGCTGATCAAGATCTCCGGCATCGGCCCGCGCACGGCGCTGGCCATCCTGTCGGGCCTGTCGGTGGCGGACCTCGCCGGCGCCGTCGCGCGCCAGGAGGGCGGACGCCTGCAGAAGGTGCCGGGCATCGGCAAGAAGACCGCCGAGCGGCTGCTGCTGGAGCTCAAGGGCAAGCTGGGCCCCGAGATCGCCTCGGCCGGCGTGGCCATCCAGAGCGACGCCCAGGGCGACATCGTGCAGGCGCTGATCGCGCTGGGCTACAACGAGAAGGAAGCCGCGATGGCGATCAAGGGGCTGCCGAAGGACGTGGGCGTGTCCGACGGCATCAAGCTGGCGATGAAGGCCTTGTCGTAGCCGTCTGTGCGCGTCGCGTGCGCGCTGCGTCCCCTGCGCATCCACGGCCGGCGGTCATCCTCCGGATCATCCGGGGGCGAAACAAGCGTCATCCTGCGCGCAGTCGCAGGATCCACGTCGGCCAGGGGAGCGGCATGACGGCGGTAGATCCCGCGACTACGCGCAGGATGACGGCCCTGCTTCGGATCGCCTTGCGCAGGATCGCGCCGGACGACACCGCTTCGCGGCGTCAATTCGGGCGGGCCGTGGCCTTCACGTCCACCGTCTTGCGCCGGCCCTTCGCGTCCTCGATCACCAGCCTGATCGGCACGACGTCGCCAGCCTTCACCGGCGCCTTCAGGCCCATCAGCATCATGTGGAAGCCGTTCGGCCTGAGTTCGACGGGCTTGCCCATGGGCAGCGGCAGCGCCTCGACCGCGCGCATCTTCATGAGATCGCCGTCCATCTTCATCTCGTGCACCTCGGCGGACGCGGCGACGGGCGAGCTGGCCTCGACGAGCTTGCCGCCCTGCAGCGACGTGATCGTCATGTAGGCGGCCGTCGTCTTCTGCTGCGCGACGGTGCTGCGCACCCACGGGTCGGCGACGGTGACCTGGGCGTGGGCGGCGCTCGCGAAGAGGGCAACGGCAAGCAGGAGTGCGGGCTTGTTCATGGCGTCGAATCGTACGTGAGCCGCGTTCGAGGCACTTTCGGGCCGATTGTTCCCGGCATCGCTCCAGCGGGCGGCCAGGACGTCATAATCACTGAATGTCCATACAGACCGACGATTTCAGCGGCTCCGGCGCTCGCGATCCGCGTCCCGCGCGGGTCGTCGCGGCCAGCCCGGCGTCGCCGAACGAGGAGGCGCTGGAACGCGCCCTGCGTCCCAAGCGGCTGGACGACTACGTCGGCCAGGCCAAGGCGCGCGAGCAGCTGGACATCTTCATCGGCGCCGCGCGCAAGCGCGCCGAGTCCCTCGACCACGTGCTGCTGTTCGGCCCGCCGGGCCTGGGCAAGACCACGCTGAGCCACATCATCGCGGCCGAACTGGGCGTGAACCTGCGCCAGACCTCCGGTCCGGTGCTGGAGAAGCCGAAGGACCTCGCGGCCATCCTCACCGGCCTGGAGCGCAACGACGTCCTCTTCATCGACGAGATCCACCGCCTGTCGCCGGTCGTCGAGGAGATCCTGTACCCGGCGCTGGAGGATTTCCAGATCGACATCATGATCGGCGACGGCCCCGCCGCGCGCTCGATCAAGCTGGACCTGCAGCCGTTCACGCTGGTAGGCGCCACCACGCGCGCCGGCATGCTCACCAATCCGCTGCGCGACCGCTTCGGCATCGTCGCCCGGCTCGAGTTCTACACGTCCGACGAACTCGCGGCGATCGTCGCGCGCTCCGCCGGCCTGCTGGGTGTGCCGATCGACCCGGACGGCGCGCTGGAGCTCGCCCGCCGCTCGCGCGGCACCCCTCGCATCGCCAACCGCCTGCTGCGCCGCGTGCGCGACTACGCCGACGTCAAGGCGCAAGGTCGCATCACGGTGCCGGTGGCCAACGCGGCGCTCGCGATGCTGGACGTCGATCCGCAGGGCTTCGACGTGATGGACCGCAAGCTGCTCGAGGCCATCGTGCATCGCTTCGACGGCGGTCCGGTGGGGCTGGACAACGTCGCCGCCGCCATCGGCGAGGAGCCCGGCACGATCGAGGACGTCATCGAGCCGTACCTGATCCAGCAGGGCTACCTGCAGCGCACCCCGCGCGGCCGCATCGCCACCGTCGCGGCCTATCGCCACCTGGGCCTCGCGCCGCCCGCGCGCGACGGCAGCGACCTGTTCGGAATGGCGCCGTAGGGTGCATCGTCCGACCCGCGCGCCGGCGGCGCCGACCGCCCGATCGAAGGGCCCGGCGGCGCGTGGTGTCGTGGCGCGCCGTCGAAGATGCCGCCCGGCGCCGGACGCGGGTCGAACGACCCGTCGGTGTCCGATCCATCGGTGTCAGGTCTTGCCTTTTGCGCGCCCGGCTGCGTCTCCGCGAGATCGCGTCTCACCGCGCAAAAGGCAAGACCTGACACCGGCGTCGCGTGACACCGGCGTCGCGGACGCCGGCGAATTCAGTCCGCTCGCGCAGCCAGCGCCGCGGCGGCCGGCATCCGGTCGGCCGATTCGTCCAGCGTCGGCGCGTTGAGATCCAGGTGGCTGGTGTCGTTCCAGCCCACCATCGTCAAGCCCGAGCTGGTGTGCAGCAGGCGGTTGATGGCCGCGTTGTCGAGCTGCCAGAGGCGCGGCGCGTCGAGCGGCACGCGGGCGGCGGCGCGATAGAGGCAGTCGAGCACGCCGCCGTGCGCCACCAGCACCACCGTCTTGCCGGCATGGCGCAGGGCGATGCGCAGCGCCGCGTCGACGCAGCGGGCGTAGAACACGGTCAGCGATTCGCCGTCGCCCGTCACGCCCGGAGCGAACTCGGGGTCGCGGCTCTTCCAGCGCGCGGCGAGCGCCGGCCACTGCTCGGCGACCTCCGAATGGGTCATGCCCTGGAAGCTGCCGAAGTGGCGCTCGCGCAGGCCGGTGTCCAGCTCGAGCGGAATGCGGTTGAAGCTCGCGATCGCGTGGGCCGTTGCCTGCGCGCGCGCGAGGTCGGAGCTCACCACGATGTCCGGCGCGTCGTCGGCCAGCCAGCGGGCGGTGCGCAGCGCCTGCTCGCGGCCGCGATCGTTCAGCGGGATGTCCAGCTGGCCCTGCAGGCGCGCCTCGACGTTCCAGGCGGTCTCGCCGTGCCGTACCGCGATCAGTCGCGTCGCTTCCCCATGGCTCATGCGGTATTCATTCCTTCGCTTCAGGTGCCCCAGGTGATGGGCTCTTTCTCGGCCATGGCGCGTTTCATCATCTCCACCATCGGCCAGACGCGCTGGCGCAGGCTGACGCGGTCGCCCTTGCCGGCGGCGCCATCGTCGTCGTCGCCAGCCGCGCGCGGCGATTCCGAGGCGACGGCCGATTCCAGCGCGCCGATCGCCGCCGGCATCTGCCCGACCTCGATGATGCCTTGCGGCGTGCGCTCCTTGCCGATCAACCCCAGCACTCGCTCGGCTACAGGCTGGGTCATGATGAGGTCGCCCGTGGCCCTGCTCTTGAACTTGTAGATCATGTCGGCGTCCGTTTGAAAAAAAAGCGGCCAAGGAATCCCTGGCCGCGATTGTCCGCGATCTGCCCGGCGGTTCATGCGAACTGCCGGGCGGCTCGGGAAAAGCTTCAGCGATTGCGGCGGATGCGCACCACTTCGACCAGCGCGATGACGGCGGCGCCGACGGCCGCGGCGATCAGCAGCGACTTGATCGGCTCGTCCTTCACGTAGCCACGCGTCGATTCGACGGCCTGCGCGCTGCGGTCGCGCAAGGCGGCGGCGCGCTCGCGGGCGCTGTCGTAGCCGTCGTGCGCCAGCTCGCGCGCGCGCTGCGTCGCGCGCGAGAACAGCGGCTTGGCGTCGCCGTAGGCCGATTGCAGGCCATCCACGGCGCTGTCGAGCGCGGTGCGCGTGTCGCGCTCAGCGGCCTTCAGGGCGGCAGCGGCGCGGTTGAAATGCTCGGACGTGGTGGCCGAGACGGCCGAGGTGGCATTGGACAGCGAGGTTTCGGACATGTGTGCTCCTTGAAATGGTTGGATTCGTCGCCGTCCCGGGGCAGGCGGTCGGGCGCTGCAAAGTCGCATTCAGTGGGCGCTGCGGCTGCGCGGTCACTGGTGGGGGCCGGTCGTGCCTGCATGTCGGGCGCCACGGTCGGCGGCGTTGGACACCAAGGTCAGGGCAATCAGCATGCGCGCATCGTTCGCGTTTAGGGGCAATGACGACACTGGCGTCGCGGCCTTGTCGCGCGCCTCAATGCGGCAGTTCGCCGGGCGATCGCTCGGCGAGCGCGACGCAGTACGCCACCAGCTGGTCGATGTCGCGCGACTTGTCGAACACCCGATCCGCGCCGCTGGACAGGCAGCGCGAGCGCATCTCGTCGGTGGCGTAGTTGCTGAGCACGACCAGGGCCGCGCCGGGACGCCGGCGACGGGCGGCGGCGATCACGCCCAGGCCCGAGCCGGTGCGCAGGAAGATGTCGACGATCACCAGGTCGCAGCGCTTGCCGCCGGACGCAAGCCAGTCGACGGCCACGCTCTCGTCGGCGGCGCTGCCCACCACGTGCACCGGCGCGAGTTCCTCGAGTGCGGCGACCAGGCTTTCCAGCACGATGAGGTTGTCCTCGACGACGAAGACCTCCAGCGCACGGCCCGGCACCGTGTCGTCGTGCGTGCGCGCCCGCGGGGCGGCGCCTGCGGCATCGGCGATCGCGCCCCGGGGATTCATGGGCGGGGACCTCGACGGGCCGAGTCGTCGGCGCGCGCGAGCCAGGCGGCGCGCTCGGCAGCGGCCGGGGTCGGCGTGGCGCCCACGGCGTCCGCCACGGGCAGCAGGAAGCGGTCGACGGCGGACATGGGACAGGCGTTCTCTTCTGGTGGCATCAGGACACGCCCCGAGAATGCGCTCATTGCCCGGCCCTGGCTGCCGGAGGGCGGCGCGACGCCCTGTAGTGCCTGTCCTACGCATGGGGACGTCCCGGGCATGCGAGGATGACGACGGTGGGCCGGGATCGCGCCCGCCGCGAAAGGATCCGCCATGAGCACGCCGCCCGCCCAGACTCGCCCTTCGGACGCCCCCACGCCGCCCGGCGTGTCGCCCGCGCCGGCCACCGAGCCGCACGGCGAGGATCTCGATCTCGAGGAAGACGTCGCCCCCAACCTGGGCGGCGAGGACCAGATGCAGGACGCCTGAACCGGGCGCGGCTGCTCAGAGCCGGCGTCGCGACGCGGGCAGGCTGAACCAGGACTCGAGCGCTCGCTCCTCCATCCACGGGCCCAGGCGGCGCCCCTGCAGGCCGTCGCAGCCCGCGGCGATCAGCGCGTCGCATTGCGCCTCGGTGTCGGCGCCGGTGGCGTGAACCTCGAGGTCCATCGCGTGCGCCAGTTGCACCAGTGCCGGCAGCCAGCGCGCCTCGGCGCCCGAACGGGCGCCCGCCTGCGACAGCACGGCGTCCAGCTTGACCCCGGCCAGCGGCAGGCGGCGCAGCACGGCCAGCGAGCTGGTGCCGTCGCCGAAGCCCTCGAGCAGCACCCGCACGCCCTGGCGCGCGAGCGAGCGCACCGCCGCGAGCGCGGCGTCGGGGTCGGCCTGCAGCGCCGATTCGGTGACGTCGATCTCCAGCTCGGACGGCGTGCAGCCGGCCACCTCGAGCGCCGCGGCGACGCGGCGCGCATAGCCCGGCTGCGTCAACTGCCAGTCGGACACGTTGATGTTCAGGCGCATGGCATGGCCCGCGGCGCGCCAGCCGCGCAGCTGCAGAAGGCCCTGCTCCAGCACCCAATCGTCCAGCGCCCCCACGAGGCCGCGCTCCTCGGCGACGCCCATGAACTGGCTGGCCGGCAGCTCGCCCAGCTCGCGGTCGCGCCAGCGCAGGTGCACCTCGATGGCGACGGCCAGGCCGGTCCGGGTGTCGAAGCGCGGCTGCGCGGCGAGACGGAAGCGCCCCTCGCCGGCCGCGTGCAGCAGGCCGGCCTCGATGCGATCGCGCCGGCGGCGCCACGAGTCGAAGCCGAACTTGTGCACCGCGAACGCGGAGCGCGTGGCCTGCTGCGCGCGATGCATCGCGATCTCGACATGGCGCAGGATCTCGTCGGCCGACAACCCGACCCCCGGCCAGCAGCCGATGCCGATCGCCACCGGCACCCCGCCGGCGCGGTCCTGTGCTTCGATCAGTCGGCGTGCCGCGGCCTCGGCAGCGGTCTCGCTGGCGTAGTCGATCAGCACGCCGAAACGGCTGCCGCCCAGGCGGGCGCAGTAGTGCGGCTGGCGCATCGCGCCGCGCACCTGGCCCGCCAGCTCGGACAGCCGCCGGGCGCTGGCGGCGCTGTCGCCGCCCTCGCCGAACAGCGCGTCGCGGTTGAACTCGACGACCAGCACGGCAAAGCCGGCGCTCGCACGCCCGGCGCGCAGCGTCTCCTCCAGCGTCGCGACGAAGCCGCTGCGGTTGGGCAGGTTCGTGAGCTGGTCGATGCCGACATTGCCCGGCTCGCGCGGCGCGCCGGTGCGGTACGGGTTGCGTTCGCGAAAGGAGAACACGCGCCCGATCGGCCGGCCCTGGCTCCATTGCGGTTGCGCGTGGCGCTCGATGACGGCGCCGTTGACCTGCGCGATGTCGTCGACCGCCTCCGACAGCGTGTGCGCGAACACCTCCGCCAGCCGGCGGTCGTACGCGTCGACGTCCATCACGTTCATGCGCACCCACTCGTGCACGGCACGGTCGTCGCCCGCATGCAGCACGGCTTCGGGCAGCGACCACATGCGCGCGAAGCGGCGGTTGAAGGCGCGGATGCGGCCGGCGAGGTCGGTGACGAGGATGGCGTCGGCCGTCGCCTCGAGGGTCGCGCGCAGCTCGGCCAGCGCGGTCTCGCGCTCGAGCTCGACGCGGTGCTCGCGGCCGCGGTCGCGCGCCGTCACGAGGAACAGCGCGGTGCCGTCGGCCAGCCACAGCGGCGCGATTCGGCGCGAGATGGCGCGCGTCGCACCGCCGGGCAGGTGCAGCTCGGTGTCGCTTTCGAGGACGGTGACGACGCCGCAGCGCACGCCATCCCAGTAGGCCATGTCCTCGAGGTCGGTGATCGCGTCCTCGGCATCCAGGCCTTCGAGTCCCGTGCGCCCCAGCAGCGCCTCGGCCTCGGGGTTGGCCGCGACGATGTGGCCGCGCGCGGCGTCCACCAGCCAGGCGGGCTGGCCGAGCGCGGCGAGCGCCGCCAGCACGCCGGCGAAGGATTCGGTTGCCGGCGCCTGCGTCAGGCGCGGCATCGCGGGCGTCATGCCGCAGCCTCTTCCGCCACGTCCTCCCTCGGCGCGCTTTCGACGTCGAAGAAGTAGGAGATGCGCTGGCGCGGCTTCAGGTAATCGAGCGCCCGGGCGGGCAGCTGCACCGGCTTGAGGCTGCGCCGGATGCCCAGCTGCGGCGTCTTCTCGAGGTCGAGGTGCACCGCCTCCTCGAGCGGCACGGACGGGTCGTAGACCAGCACGCGCGGCTTGAGCGGATGCGCGGCGTTGACCGTCATCACCATCGCGAAGCGCTCGTCGCTCAGTTGCACGACGGAGCCGGGCGGGTAGATGCCCATCATCTTGATGAAGCCCGACAGCAGCGTCTCGTCGAACTTCGAGCGGCACTGCGCGAACAGGCGCGACAGGGCCTCGTGCGGCGTGATGGACTGCGCCGGCGACGCCGCGTTGCACAGGTTGTCGTAGCGGTTGACCAGCGCCACGATGCGCGCCGGCAGCGACATGCGCGGCAGCATCAGCGCGCTCGGGAACCCGCTGCCGTCGGCGAGCTCGTGGTGCTGCGCGATCACCAGCTGCGCATCGGCCGACAGCCCCATGCGGCGGCCCAGGATCAGGCCCTGGGCGACGTGGTCGCGGTACAGCGCGGCCTCGCCGGCGTTGAAGTCCTCGCGCGGCAGGCGCACGCGGTCGGGCAGCGCGGTCTTGCCGACATCGTGCATCAGCGCGCCGACGCCGAGCTCCATCAGCACGTTGCGCGGAATGTTCAGCTGGCGGCCGAGCATCAGCGAGACGACCGTCACGTTGAGCGCATGCGACGCATGGCGGTCGCTGGACATCTCGCCCAGCACGCGCAGGCAGGGCTCGCCCTCGACCAGCATCTTGTCGAGCAGCGCGCGCGCGAGCAGCTGCGCCTCCGCATTGGCGGCGACGGGGTCGGTCAGCACCTTGTCGTTGGTGCGGCGCAGGTCGCGGCAGGCTTCGGTGAACTGGCGCTCGCAGCGCTGGGCGATCTCCAGCTGCGCCTGCAGCGCCATGCGGGCCAGCTGGCGGGCATCCAGGGGCTTGGGCGCGTCTTCCACCTCCGCGGTCGCCGGCGCTGCGGTGCCGGCAGTCTCGACGACCGGCTGCTCGACGTCGCTGCGCTCCGGGCTCCACGTCAGGCGCGTCAGGCCGAGCGAGCGGATCGTCTCGATCTGCTCGTTGGAGGTCAGCTTGAAGCTCGACAGCGGGAACGGATGCGACATCCAGCCGACGTTCAGGTGAACGAACATGCCGATGCGCAGGGCGCTCGCGTGGATGGGGGTGGTCATTCGAAAGGTTCCTTGGCTGCCCGTGAGGGCGCGAGCAGCTTCTTCCTCCGTGAAATCGGCCGGATGGCGGCCCGACTTGAGCGGAGTGATCACCTGATCAACCGGATGCCGCCGCAAAGCGCGCAAAATCCGCCGGCAGGATCCGGATTCCGAATAATTGTTCTTCCTGCGAACAAGTCACGACAGCGAGACGCCTACCCACCATGACCGACGCCTTCATCTGCGATGCCCTGCGCACACCTTTCGGCCGCTACGGCGGTGCCTTGTCTGCGGTGCGCGCCGACGATCTAGGGGCCATTCCAATCCGGGCGCTGCTGGCGCGCCATCCCGAACTCGATCCGGCCGCGATCGACGACGTCCTGTACGGCTGCGCCAACCAGGCGGGCGAGGACAACCGCAACGTCGCGCGCATGAGCGCCCTGCTGGCCGGCCTGCCGGTGGACGTGCCCGGCGTCACGCTCAACCGCCTGTGCGGCTCCGGCCTGAACGCCGTGGGCAGCGCGGCCCAGGCGATCCGCGCCGGCGAAGCCGAACTGCTCGTTGCAGGGGGCGTGGAAAGCATGAGCCGCGCGCCATTCGTCATGCCCAAGGCGACGTCGGCCTTCGCGCGCGAGAACGCCGTCTACGACACCACCATCGGCTGGCGCTTCGTCAACCCACTGATGAAGTCGCAGCACGGCATCGACTCCATGCCCGAGACGGCCGAGAACGTGGCCGACGACTTCGGCGTCAGCCGTGCCGACCAGGACGCGCTGGCGCTGCGCTCGCAGCTGCGCGCGGTCGAGGCCCAGAAGCGCGGCTTCTTCGACGCCGAGATCACGCCGGTCTCCGTGCCGCAGAAGAAGGGCGACGCGATCGTCGTCGCGAAGGACGAGCACCCGCGCGAGACCTCGCTGGACGCGCTCGCCAGGTTGAAGCCCATCGTGCGTCCGAACGGCACGATCACCGCGGGCAACGCCTCGGGCGTCAACGACGGCGCCTGCGCGCTGCTGCTGGCCAGCGCCACGGCCGCGAAGCAGCACGGCCTGACCCCGCGGGCCCGCGTGCTGGGCATGGCGGTGGCCGGCGTCGCGCCGCGCATCATGGGCATCGGCCCGGCGCCGGCGTCCAAGAAGCTGCTGGCGCGCCTGGGCCTGACCATCGCGCAGATGGACGTCATCGAACTGAACGAGGCGTTCGCCGCGCAAGGCCTGGCGGTGCTGCGCCAGCTGGGCGTGGCCGACGACGACGAGCGCGTCAACCCGAACGGGGGCGCCATCGCCCTCGGCCACCCGCTGGGCGCCAGCGGCGCGCGCCTGGTGACCACGGCGGTCAACCAGCTGCACGCCGCCGGCGGCCGCTACGCGCTGTGCACGATGTGCATCGGCGTGGGCCAGGGCATCGCGCTGGTGGTCGAGCGCGTCTGAGTTCGATCGAGTGCGGCGTGCGGCCCGATCAGCCAGCCGACGGCGGCTGCCACAGCTCGATCCGGTTGCCCTCCGGATCGGTCACCCACCCGAACTTGCCGTATTCGGAGACCTCGGTCTTGTCGTCGACGGCGCAGCCTTCGCGCTTGAGCAGCGCCAGCAGCGTCTCGAGGTCGGCCACTCGGTAGTTAATCATGAAGGGGGCGCCGCGCGTGCCGCCGAAGTAGTCGCTGTCCGCAGGAAAGACGCACCACGTGATGTGCGAGGCCAGCGGCGTGGGGCTGCCCGGCGGCTGCGTCGGAGCGGGGGGCAGCGCGAGGCCGCCCCAGTCCTGGATGTCCAGCCCCAGGTGGCGCCTGTACCAGGCCCGCAGACCCTCGGCGTCGCGCGCCTTGAAGAACACGCCGCCGATCCCGGTCACTCGTTGCATCGCTCCCGCTCCTGTCGTCGATGCCGGGCACTGCAGCAGGTTCAGCGCCGGCGGTGGATCACCACGGTGCGCGCCATCTTGTCATGCCAGGCCTGCTTGCGCGCGTCGAAGGCCACCCAGATGAAACCCAGGAGCAGCGGCGTGACCGACACGAAGAAGCCGACGTAGCGCGTCAGCGCCTGCCAGAAGTCGGGCGTCGCGCCGGTCTGCGCATCCACGACGACGGCCTTGATCGCCATCTTGCCCGGCGTCGCGCCCTTGAACACCCAGAACGCGACGTAGGCCGCGCCCGGCACGACCCAGTTGACGAAGAAGGCCGCGCCGCCCTGCGCGTAGGCCCAGCCGTCGCCGATCAGGGCCACCGTCACGGGCACCACGACGAACATGACGCCGATCAGGTCGATCAGCGAGGCGGCCAGGCGCGCCCAGAAGCCGACGTACTCGACGCCGTCCGACGCCGCGCCGTTCATCGGCGTGCGGCGCGGCGCGCGCGCACGGCCTGCGCGAGGCGGCCCAGCAGCGGCTCGGTGTCGGCCCAGCCGATGCACGCGTCGGTGATGGACACACCCCAGGCCGGCGTCACGCCCGGCTTCAGGTCCTGGCGGCCGTCGGCGAGGTGGCTCTCGATCATCACGCCGGTGATGCGCGCGTCGCCGGCGGCGATCTGGCCGGCCACGTCGGCGCCGACGTCGATCTGGCGCTGGTGCTTCTTCTCGGAGTTGGCGTGCGAGAAGTCGATCATCACCTGCTCGCGCAGCCCGCGTTCGGCGAGCGCCGCGCAGGCCGCCGCGACGTCGGCCGCCTTGTAGTTGGGGGCCTTGCCGCCGCGCAGGATCACGTGGCAGTCGCCGTTGCCGCGCGTCTCGAAGATCGCGGCCTGGCCCATCTTGGTCATGCCCATGAAGGCGTGCGACGCGTTGGCCGCGAGGATGGCGTCGGCCGCCACCTTGATGCCGCCGTCGGTGCCGTTCTTGAAGCCCACCGGACACGACAGGCCCGAGGCCAGCTGGCGGTGGCTCTGGCTCTCGGTGGTGCGCGCGCCGATCGCACCCCAGGACACCAGGTCGGCGATGTACTGCGGGCTCAGCAGGTCCAGGAACTCGGTGCCCGCGGGCAGGCCGATCTCGGCGACGTCCAGCAGCAGCTGGCGCGCCTTGCGCAGGCCTTCGTTGATGCGGAAGCTGCCGTCCAGGCGCGGGTCGTTGATGTAGCCCTTCCAGCCGACGGTGGTGCGCGGCTTCTCGAAGTACACGCGCATCACGACGAGCAGGTCGTCCTTCAGCTGGTCGGCCACGACCTTCAGGTGGCGCGCGTATTCCAGCGCCTGGTCATGGTCGTGGATCGAGCAGGGGCCCACGACGACCACCAGCCGGTCGTCCGTGCCGGCCAGCACCCGCGCCAGTTCGACGCGGGCCGTCTCGACCAGCGTCACCGCGCTGTCGGGGGCGGGCATGTCGTCCAGCAGCAGCGCCGGGGAGATGAGCGGGCGGACGGCGCCGATGCGCACGTCGTCGACGCGGGTGGTATCCAGCGTCGTGCCGGGCTGCACGCCGATCTCGCGGTCGTGGCGCCAGTCGTCAGGAAGGGTCATCGCCAAGCTTTCAGGAATCCTCGCGCCGAGGCGGCGCGTGCCCGATTATCGGGCAGCCGTGTTGCGGCCGGGCATCAGGGGGCTATCGCCTCGACCTGGACGACCAGGTGCACGTCGTCGCCGACGAACGGCAGCCCCATCGTCGCGCCGAAGCGGCTGCGCTTGAGCGCGCCCTCGAAGTCGCCACCGCAGACCTGGCGCTCGAGCATCGCGTCCTGCCGGCACGCGAACGAGCGCGCCACCAGCGACAAGGGCTCGCCGACGCCGCGCAGCGTGAACTCGCCACGCACCTCCTTGACGCCGCCAGCGGCGTCGAACCGGAACGTCGTCGCGACGAAATACGCCTCGGGGTACTCGGCCGTCGCCAGCAGGTCGGGCTCGCGCAGGCGCGCGTCGAGCGCGCGCGAGCCCGTCGAGAGCGTCGCGACCGGGATGCGCAGGCGCAGGTCGCCCGTCCTGGCGGCGCGGTCGACCGTGACCTCGCCGTTGACCGGCCCGATGCGCCCGCGCAGCGTCGACGTGCCGAAGTGCATCACCTCGAACGTGACGAAGGTGTGGTTCGGATCGAGCCGGTACGTGACGGGACCCGCAACGGACTGCGCCAGCGCGGGCACGAGGCCGGCGCCGGCGCCGGCGCACAGGGCGGCGAGCGCCGCCCTCGACGTCTTCAGCAGGTTACTGCTTGACCGCTTCAACTTGGATGACCAGGTGCACGTTGTCGGGGAAGCCGTAGTTCAGGCCATACGACACGCCGTACTGGCTGCGCACGATCGTGGCGTCGAAGTCGCCCCCGCAGACTTCGCGCTTGACCATCGGGTTCATGTAGCAGTTGAAGTTCTGCGCCTTCAGCACCACCGGGTTGGTCTTGCCGTTGAGCGTCAGGTTGCCGTCGATCTCGGCGACCTTGTCACCGTTGAAGACGAACTTGTTCGCCACGAGCTTGGCCGTCGGGTTCGCGGCGACGTTGAGGATCTCGTCGCTGGAGATGTGCTTGGTGAAGGCGGCGGTGCCGGTGTCCAGCGAGGTGGTGTCGACGGTGACGTCCAGCGCGCCGGTCTTGGCGGCCTTGTCCAGCGTCACGGTGCCGCTGGTCTTGTTGAAGCGGCCGCGGTTGGTCGAGGTGCCGAAGTGGCCGATCTCGAACGTGGCGAACGTGTGGCTCGGGTCGATGGCGTAGGTGGCCGACTCGGCGTGGGCGGAAGCGGCGAAGCCGAGGGCGGCCGCGACGGCCAGCAGCGAGAACTTGGTCATGGGAGGGGCTCCAGGGGTCAGGAATCGTTGGATGAAAGCGCTCCGGCGCTGACCGCACCGCCGGCTGCCGCCCCGTGCGGGGCCGGGTGAAATCAGAGCGGCGCGACGCCGGTGAGGACGATCTTGAACTTGACGGCCACCTCGTCGGCCAGCTGCGAGGTGTCGGTCCACTCGCCTTCGCCGATGTGGAACTCGTTGCGCTTGATGGTGAACGCGCCGGTGGCGGTGGTGTTGGCGCCGGCCTGTGTCAGCGCGATCGGCACGACCACGTCCTTGCTGGTGCCCTTGACCGTCAGCTTGCCGGCGACGTCGAACTTGCCGCCGCCCTTGGCCTTGATGGCGGTCGAGGCGAACGTGGCATTGGGGAACTTGGCGACGTTGAACCACGTGGCCTTGGGCACCTCGGAATCCGTCTCCGGATTGCCGAACGAGGCGCTGGCCGTGGCGATCGTGAAGGCGACCTTGCCCGCCTCGGGCTTCTTCGGGTCGAACGCGATGTCGGCCGTCCACTGGCCGAACTTGCCCTCGACAGGGACGCCCATCTCCTTGATCGCGAACGTGATCTGGCTCTGCGCGGGGACGACCTTGGCCTGGGCGAAGGCGACGCCCGACAGCGCGAGCGAGGCAGCGAGGACGAAGGCGGTGCGGAACTTGGTCATGGCGTGGTCTTTCGATGGATTCCGGAGGGATTCAGGCGCGGCCGGGGAGCATGCGGCGGATCAACCCGTCGCGGTCGATCACCATGTGCTTGCCGACGGCGGCCAGGTGCAGGCACACGAGGCCGAACAGCACCCAGGCGAGGCCGCCGTGCCAGGGCTTGATGGCCTCGGCCAGCGCGTGGTCCTTGGGCACGAAGTCGGGCAGTTGGAGCACGCCGAATAGGACGATCGGGAAGCCCGCGGCGGAGCTGTAGGCCCAGCCCACCAGCGGCACGGCGAAGAAGAGCGCGTACAGCGCCCAGTGCGTGGCGGAGGCCGCCGAGTGCTGCCACTTGGGCGCCGGCAGTTCGGCCGGCGGCCGGTGCGTCAGGCGCCACAGCAGGCGCAGCGCGGCCAGCGCGAGGATCGTGGCGCCCGTCCACTTGTGATAGTTGTAGAGCTTGAGCCGCGTCATCGACAGCGGCAGGTCGGCCATGTACAGCCCCAGGCAGAAGTTGCCGAGGATCGCCAGGGCCATCACCCAGTGCAGGGCGATGGCGGTTCCGGTGTAGCGCGAGGCGGGCTGGTTCATGGCGTGGAGGTTCTCGGGTGGGATGCGGCGTGGCGGACGGATCGGCGGCGTTGCATCGTCGACACCAGTGTCCCGGCGATGGGCGGCGTTGGCGTTGCGGATGATTGACGCCGCACTTCAGTTGCTTTGAATGGTAGTTCAGGCTGACATGACCTCGCAGGGACGTGAAACGCATGCGGACCCATGCATCGATTCGCCTCTCGCCGCACGGTTCCGTTCCTGGCGCTCAGGCCCGCAAGGCCTCGAACGCCTGGAGCTGCGCCGGCGTCAGCGTGGATTCCGTCCGCGGCGAAGACGGTTCAACGAGGCCATGGCGCACGGTGAAGTCCAGCGTGGCGAGCGCCGCGTCGGTGGTCAGCTCGCCCGCGGCCGCGCGCGCCAGCGCCTCGGCGACCGGCATCAGGCGGTGCTCGGCCACCTCGCCGTCGATGTTGCGCGGGACGAGTCCGGCCGGCAGCTCGAGGTCGAACACGTGCAGCCGCTCGTGCTGGCGGCCCTCGGGAATGTCGCATTCGAGGTCGATCAGGCCGCCCGTCACGAGCGCCGCCATCTGCGCCGGCTCCAGCCCGGCCTCCTCCCAGCCCTCGCGGATCACCGCGTCGCGCGGCGACTGTCCCAGCGCCACGCCGCAGCCCACCATGTTGTCGAGTCGCCCCGGATCGGTCGCCTTCGACATCGAGCGACGCGCGATCCACAGGTGCGACGGCCGCCCCGTCGCATCGGCGACCCACCCGTTGCAGTGCGCGCCCAGCGTCAACGTGCCCCAGAACCGGCTCGCCGCCCGCTCGATCGTCCCGTGCTCGCCGCCGGAGCGGTCTCGCAGCGGATAGGGCTCGTCGCGCCACGCCAGGATCAGCCCTCGCGCGCGCAGGCGCTCGTGCACCTGCGCGAGCCGCGCGTCACGCTCGGGCGCGGGCAGGCGCAGCGCGAGCGCGCGCGGCACGCCGTCCGGCCCGTCGATGCGCTGGAAGGCATCGGGCCACTCGCACAGCGCATCGAGATGGCCAACCGCCACCGAACCGAGCACGGGCCCGCGCTCATCCATCAGCACGAACGGCACGCGCGCGGCCCCGTCGCACGCACGCGCCAGCGCGATCGCGGGCCAGGTCTGTTGCGTCATCGGCGCAGTCTACGGCCCCCGCATGACAGCCCACG
>Ga0209258_100627_pt1 | contig 27977 bp, 26 predicted proteins | sample Araplaol_mTSA_r2_FD_184281 | JGI IMG/M metagenome (GOLD analysis project Ga0209258, IMG submission 184281) | Arabidopsis root microbial communities from North Carolina, USA - plate scrape CL_Col_mTSA_r2 (SPAdes) (version 2) | ecosystem: Host-associated > Plants > Roots > Endosphere | place: USA...
CTCGCACGAGCTGATGGCCCTCCCGGGCGGCCCGCTCGCGGTGGCCGTCGGCGTGACGCTGCGCAAGGAAAACCTGAACCTGCAGCCCAGCGCGGCCTACCAGTCGGGCGACATCTCCGGCTACGGCGGTGCGGTGCTTCCGTTCAACGTCTCGCGCAACTCGCACTCGATCTACGGCGAAATCGAGGCCCCGATCCTGAAGATGCTCGAAGCGGACCTGTCGGTTCGCAACGACCACTACCCGGACGCCTCGACGACCAACCCGAAGCTGAGCCTCAAGTTCCAGCCGATCCAGCAAGTGCTGCTGCGCGGTTCGGTCGGCACGGGTTTCCGCGAAGCTTCGCTGCCCGAGCTGTACACGCCGCTGGCGGTCGGCACGACGGCCATCTTCAAGGATCCGGCCACGGGCGTGCGCAACCAGTACACGCAGCTGGTGGGTGGCAACCCGGATCTGATCCCCGAAAAGTCGCGCCAGTCGTCGTTCGGTATCGTCCTGGAGCCGATGAAGGGGCTGTCGGCGACGGTCGATTTCTATCACATCCACATCAAGAACGACATCACGGGCCTGGATGCCCAACTGGTGGTCGATCAGGCGTTCGCCGGCAACCCGCTCTACACGGGCCTGGTGACGCGTGACTCCAGCGGCAACATCACGCAGATCGTCACGAAGGACGTCAACGTCGGTTCGATCACGACGCAAGGTCTCGACGTCGATCTGAAGTGGCAGTCGGCCAAGTCCTCGATGGGCCAGTTCCACGCGGACCTGAACGGCACCTGGATTCAGAAGTACGACGAGGAGACGGCGGACGGCTCCGTGCAGAAGAGCGTCGGCCGCACCACCGACGAGAACGGCAACCCGATCAACGCAATCACCAACGGCGGCATCATCCTGCGCTGGAAGCACGAGCTGACCGCTGGCTGGACGTACGGCGCGTATGGCCTGGACGTCACCCAGAACTACCAGTCGAGCTACTGGGATGCTCCGCCGGCCAACAGCCCCGATGGCGTGACCCCGCGTCGCGTCGGTGCGTTCAGCACCTGGGACCTGCAAGGCCAGTTCACCGGCATCAAGGACGTGACGTTCCGCCTGGGCGTGCGCAACATCGGCGATCGCAAGCCGCCGCGCGTGACGACCAATGGCACGTACTTCCAGGCGGGTTACGACCCGACGTACTACGACCCGCATGGCCGTTTCGTGTACCTGTCGGGCACGTACAAGTTCTAAGAACTTCGACAATCCAGGACGCCGACTTCTCTTGAAGTCGAGCGTCCTGAGATCGCAAGGCCGCTGCACTTCGGTGCCGCGGCCTTTTTCATGGCGGCCAGCGATCGGGACGATGGCCAAAAGACGACGGCCCTTGCGCGAGCAAGGGCCGTCGTCGGGTTCCACGTGCCGGGGCGTCGGGAGCCCCGCCGCCGTCAGCGCGGCGCGAGCCGGATCGCGCCATCCAGGCGGATCACCTCGCCATTGAGCATCTCGTTGGTGATGATCTGGTGCACCAGCTTCGCGAAGTCGTCGGGCGTGCCCAGGCGGCTGGGGAAGGGCACGCTGGCCGCCAGCGCGTCCTGCACCTCCTGCGGCATGCCGAACAGCATCGGCGTGCCGAAGATGCCCGGGGCGATGGTCATGTTGCGGATGCCCGTCTTGGCGAGGTCGCGCGCGATCGGCAGCGTCATGCCCACCACGCCGCCCTTGCTGGCGGCGTAGGCGGCCTGGCCGATCTGGCCGTCGTAGGCCGCTACGCTCGCGGTGCTGATCAGCACGCCGCGCTCGCCGGTCGACTCGGGCTCGTTGGCGCTCATCGCCTCGGCCGCCAGGCGGATCATGTTGAAGCTGCCGATCAGGTTGATCGAGACCACCTTCGCGAACAGATCCAGCGCGTGCGCGCCGGTCTTGCCCACGGTGCGCGACGCCGGCGCGATGCCGGCGCAGTTGACCAGGCCCATCAGCTTGCCCAGGCCCTTGGCGGCATCGACCACGCGGCGGCCGTCGGCGTCCTGCGTGACGTCGCAGCGCACGAAGGTCTGGCCCAGTTCGGCCGCGATGGCCTGGCCGCGCTCCTCCTGCAGGTCGGCCAGCACCACCTTGGCGCCGTGAGCCACCAGCATGCGCGCCGTGCCTTCGCCCAGCCCCGAGGCCGCGCCCGTGACGATGAATACCTTGCCCGAGATTTCCATGCTTGCTCCTGTGCCGGCGTGGCGCCGCGGAAGGGGCGGCCGACGTGATTGACGTTAACGTAAACGTCAATTGTCGCTCGAACGGCGCGCAAGGCAAGGGGGCGCTCGCGCGGTTCAAACGGCAGGCCCGGAAACGACAAGGCCCGCGACGTCGCCGGCGCGGGCCTTGTCGGGCGGCGCGAAGCGCCGGGGCTCAGTTCTCCAGCGCGTCCAGAGCGCGCCGCGTGATCTCGTCGACGCTGCCGGTGCCGCTGATCTTGCGGCAGCGCGGTGCCTGCGCGTCGCCGGTGGCGGCCCACTGCTCGTAGTAGGCCACCAGCGGCTCGGTCTGCTCGTGGTATGTGGCGAGGCGCTTGCGCACGATGTCCTCGGCGTCGTCCGGGCGCTGCGTCAGCGGCTCGCCGGTGACGTCGTCCTTGCCTTCGACCTTGGGCGGGTTGTTGTGGATGTGGTACGTGCGGCCCGAGGCCGCATGCACGCGGCGGCCGCTCATGCGCTCGACGATCGCGGCGTCAGGCACGTCGATCTCCAGCACGAGGTCCAGCTTGACGCCCGCGGCCTTCATCGCGTCGGCCTGCGGAATGGTGCGCGGGAAACCATCGAACAGGAAGCCGTTCGCGCAGTCCGGCTGCGCGATGCGCTCCTTGACCAGCGAGATGATCAGGTCGTCGCTCACCAGCCCGCCGCCGTCCATCACCTGCTTGGCCGCCAACCCCAGCGGCGTGCCCGCCTTCACCGCGGCGCGCAGCATGTCGCCCGTGGAGATCTGCGGAATGCCGTATTTCTGGCAGATGAACGCCGCCTGCGTTCCCTTGCCTGCGCCGGGGGCGCCCAGAAGAATCAATCTCATCGCTTGCCTTTGGAGTCGGAAATTCTTGGGTGGCGCCCACCCGATACTGGCTCGGGCGTCGCCTCAATATCGGGTGGTCTGGTGAGCCGGAATTACTCGACAGAATATCACGCGCACCCTTGCAGGGCCTTACTGCACCAGCGTGGAACTCCGATGACAACCGGCTGTTTTTCGCGCGGCGCGGAGTTTCGCCCGTCAGTCGCTGCCCGTGGCCAGCAGCGCGCGCACGCGTGCCAGATCTTCGGCGGTGTCGACGCCGCCGGGCGGCGCATGCGGCGCGATATGCACCACGATGCGCTCGCCGTGCCACAGCACGCGCAACTGCTCGAGCGACTCGAGCCGCTCCAGCGGCGCCATCGCCAGCGTGGGGAACGTGCGCAGGTAGCCCGCGCGATAGGCGTACAGGCCGATGTGGCGCAGCGCGCCGGTGTCCTGCGCGCCGGCCCGCGGCAGCGCGGGGTGGCCTGCCGTGGAGGCGTCGCGCCACCACGGCAGCGGGGCGCGGCTGAAATACAGCGCGCGGAACCTCGCGTCCAGCACTACCTTGACCACGTTCGGGTTCGTGAAGTCGGCGGCGTCGTCGATCGCGTGGGCCGCCGTGGCGACGACGGCTTCGCCGTCGGTCTCGAGCAGGCCCGCGCACTGGCGGATCAGGGCCGGGTCGATCAGCGGCTCGTCGCCCTGCACGTTGACGACGATGTCGCTGCCGTCCAGGCCCAGCAGCGTGCAGGCCTCGGCGAGGCGGTCGCTGCCGCTGGCGTGGTCGGCGCGCGTCATCACGGCCTCGACGCCGTGCTGGCGGCAAGCTTCCAGCACGCGCGCGTCGTCGGCGGCGACCACCACGCGCAGAGCGCCCGAGCGCGCGGCCTGGCGTGCCACGCGCACCACCATCGGCAGGCCGCCGATGTCGGCCAGCGGCTTGTCGGGCAACCGGGTCGACGCCATGCGCGCCGGGACGAGGACGCTGAAGGTCACGGCGCGGCCTCTCAAGAAGCCAGCGGCGCTGCCGGCGCGGCGGCGGTGGCCAGCGGCCGCGCCTCGCTCTCCAGCATCACGGGGATGCCGTCGTGGATGGTGAAGGCCAGCTTGTCGGCCGCGCACTCGAGCTCGACGAGCCGTCCTTCGGCATCGCGGCCGGCTTCGAGCGGGCCCTTGCAGATCGGGCACACGAGCATGGCGATGAGTCGGTGGTCGATGGTCATGGTGGGAAGGCCGGTGCTGCCGGCGAGCAGGGGGTTCAGGCGGATGGGCTGCGCCGGGCGAGCGCCTCGCGCAGCGCGGCGACGAGGGCCTCGGGCAACCCGAAGTCTAACGTGGCGACCCACACGCGCGTGCGGCCGAGCGCGCGGCCGGCGAGCTTGACCGCGTCCTTCTCGGTGACGATCACGTCGGGGGTGTCCGCGGGCCAGGGCAGCGTGGCGAAGTCCGCGTGGTCCGGCAGCGGTCGCCGCAGGAGGGACAGGCCCTCGGACTCGAGCATCGCGAAGAATCGTTCGGGGTCGCCGATGCCCGCCGCCGCGAGGACGGGACGAGCGCGCAACGCGTGCAGCGCTTCGCGCGTCGCGGCCGACCCGCGCGCCCAGTCGTCCAGCGCCACCGCGCCACCGAGTGCGCGCACCGCCTCGAAGCAGTGCTCGCGCGGGGCCGGCAGCGCCAGCGCCGGCGGCGTGGGCCAGTGGCCGTTGACGAGGATGAAGCGGGGCGGCGCGTCCGGCCCCGCCGGCCCGATCGCGCTCGCGCGTTCGCGCAGCGGGCCCGCCGGCAGCGGCCGGCCGTTGCCGATGCCGCGCCCGTCGAACACCACCAGCTCGATGTCGCGCGCCAGGCCGTGGTGCTGCAGGCCGTCGTCGGAGACGATGACGTCGACCTCGGGATGGGCCTGCAGCAGCCGCAGCGCCGCCTCACGTCGCTGCCGCGCGACGGCCACCGGCGCGCCGGTGCGGCGATGCATCAGCAGAGGCTCGTCCCCGAACGCCGCGGGCGTGGCGGCGGCAGGCGGCGTGGCGGCGTCGAGCAGTCGCACACCGTCGTCGCCGCGGCCGTGGCCGCGGCTGACGATGCCCGGATGCCGTCCCCAGGCCCGCAGCAGCGCGACCAGCGCGATGACCGTGGGCGTCTTGCCGGCGCCGCCGACGATCACGTTGCCGACCACGATCACCGGCACGGGCAGCGGCTGCGCGCGCGCGCCCGCGCGGCGGCGCGCGGCGACGACGCCCACGAGCGCGCCCAGCGGCGCGAGCGCCGCCGTCAGCGGCGTGAGGGTGGGGCGCCACCAGTGGCGCTGCAGCAGGCGGGAGAACGCGGCGGGCATCGGCGTCCCTCCGCGCGCGGCGGAGGGCGGGGCGTCAGGGCGACGTGCCGCCGTTGGCGGTCTGGGCCGCGAAGGTCATGCGCGACAGGCCCGCGCGGCGCGCGGCATCCATCACGTTGATCACCGCCTGGTGGGTCGACATCGCGTCGGCCGAGATGATCAGGAAGGGCTCCTTGCGCGTTTCGGCGGCCGTGCGCAGCGCCTGCGTCAGCGCGTCGACGTTGCGGCCGTCCACGGCCTGGTGGTCGACCGTGTAGCGGCCGTCGGCGGCCACCGCCACGATGATCTCGGCGGGCCGGTCGCGCGACGCGTCGGCGTTGGCGCTCGGCAGCGTCACCGACAGCTCGGTGAACTTCGAGTACGTCGTCGACAGCATCAGGAAGATCAGGATCACCAGCAGCACGTCGATGAACGGGATGAGGTTGATCTCCGGATCCTCCGGACGGGGCTTGCGGAAGTTCATTTCGTGCCGACCGGCTGGCGGCCCGAGGTGACGCGCACGAGCTGCGTCAGCAGCTGCTCGGACGACTGCTCCAGGGTGTGCAGGTAGTCGTCGACGCGGCCGCGGAAGTAGCGGTAGAACAGCAGCGACGGGATGGCCACGACCAGGCCGGCGGCGGTGTTGTACAGCGCGGTGGAGATGCCGTGCGCGAGTTCGGCCGGGTTGGTGGCGCCCGTGCCCTGCGAGCCGAAGATCTCGATCATGCCGACCACGGTCCCGAACAGGCCCAGCAGCGGCGCGGCGGCGGCGATCGAGCCGAGCGCATTGAGGTAGCGATCCATCTTGTGGGCGGCGTCGCGGCCGGCGCCTTCGAAGGTCTGGCGCAGCTGCACTTCGCCGACACGCGGATCGACGCTCAGCAGCTTCAGGCCCGAGGCGAGCACGCTGCCCAGCAGCGAGTTCTCGGCCAGCTTGGTGATGACCTCCTGCGAGGGCAGGCCGTTGCGCGTCACGGCGATCACTTCGCCGAGCAGGTAGCCCGGCGCGACGCGCGCCGTGCGCAGCGCCATGAAGCGCTCCACGATGAGCGCCACGGCGGCAATCGAGCAAAGAATCAGCGGCCAGATCGGCCAGCCGGCCTCTTGTACGATCTTGAGCAAATCAACCCCTTCGACATGTGATTGGACGAGTGCGGACAGGCCGGACGGCAAGGCCTTGGCACTCGCGAAACGCAAGCGCGGATTATGGCTTGAGAAGCCGTGCTCCAATCCCGCCGCGGCCCCGTCGTCGCGGCAAGATCTTTGCAACACGACGTGAAGCGACGAGGGCGCCGCGAACCTCCCGCGGCGTCCGGCGGCCAGCTTGTCCACCCATCCACACGATCTGTGGAAAACTTTGTGGGTAACCGGCCGCTGCGGGCCCGCAAGCCGCCATTTCTGGCCCTCCCGATTGGCTTGCCTAAAAAATAGGCAATAGAAAAGTGATTCAAATCAATCACTTATGTGATAGTGACAGCGCCGTGACCGTGATTCGTACCTCTGCTCACACTCTCCGGACTTGTGGAGTACTAGGGTTTGTCCCCTCGATTTGCGACAGGGAGAGGTGTTGATGGCCGACCCGTTCGCGGTGCCCGGCTTCGACTCCGCCGGGGCGGGACGCGGGCCCGCCGCGGCGCCCGCGCGTCCGCAGGCCTGGAGCGTCTCCGCGCTGCTGCTGGCCGCCGGCGACGCGCTCGCCGCGCGCTTCGGCGCCGTCACGGTGCGCGGCGAACTGAGCGGCTGCACGCGCGCGTCCAGCGGCCATTGCTACTTCACGCTGAAGGATGCGGCGGGCGGCGCCGGCGCGCTGCGCTGCGCCATGTTCCGGCGCGCGGCGCTGCTGAGCAACGTGCCGCTGCAGGACGGGCTGCAGGTCGAACTGCGCGGCCGCCTTGCAGTCTACGAGGCGCGCGGCGAGCTGCAGATGGTCGTCGAGTCGATGCAGCGCCTCGGCGCGGGGCAGCTGTACGAGGAGTTCGTGCGGCTGCGCGCGCGGCTGGCGGCCGAGGGTCTGTTCGACCCGGCGCGCAAGCGGCCGCTGCCGCCGTTCGTGCGCACCGTGGGCGTGGTCACGTCGCTGGCGGGCGCCGCGCTGCACGACGTCGTGGCCACGCTCGCGCGCCGCGCGCCGCACGTCCGCGTGATCGTCTACCCGAGCCTCGTGCAGGGCGCCGACGCGCCGGCGGCGCTGGTGGCCGCGCTGACGCAGGTCGAGCAGCGCGACGAGATCGACGCGCTGCTCGTGTGCCGGGGCGGCGGCTCGCTGGAGGACCTGTGGGCGTTCAACGACGAACGTGTCGTGCGCGCGCTCGACGGGATGACGCGCCCGGTGGTCAGTGGCGTCGGCCACGAGACGGACGTCACGCTGGTCGACCTGGTGGCCGACCTGCGCGCGGCCACGCCCACCGCCGCCGCGGAGGCGGTCGCGGTCGAACGGTCGGCCGTGCTGGAGGCGCTGACCGCGTCGGCGCGCCGCCTGAGCCTGCGCGTCGAGCAGCGCCTGCAGGCCCACGCCCAGCGGCTGGACACCGCCGCCGCGCGCCTCGCGCGCCCGGCGCAGGCGCTCGGCGCCTGGCGCGAGCGCCTGCAACGGCTGCAGGCGCGCCATTCGGCGGCGCTGCGCACGCGCACCCAGGCGCTCGCGCGCACGCATGAGTCGCTGGGCCTGCGGCTGGCGCACGCCGGCCAGCGCCTTCTCGACGCGCGTGGCGAGGCGCATCGGGCGCTCGGCGCACGCTTCGTGCGCGCGGCCGAGCGCACCCTCGCGCGCCACGCCGACCTGCTGCGCCGCCATGAACAGGCGCTGGCCAACCTCGACCCGCGGCGCGTGCTCGAGCGCGGCTACACGCTGCTGGAGTCGCGCGACGGCCGTGCGCTGGTCTCGGCCGGCGCGCTGCAGGCGGGCCAGGACGTCGTCGCCGTGCTGCACGACGGCCGCGCCGACCTGCGGGTGGAGCGCGTCCAGCTCGACGACAAGCCGGCCGGATGAATCCGCGGCGGGCCGGGGATTAGCCCCCGTTCGTGGCCGGCCGCGAAAGTGCTGCCTACAATCGTTTCCGTCGAGGACGTGCACGGCGCCGACGCGGCGGTGCGCCCCTCGCATTCAAACAAGCCAGAAAGCCAGAAAGGACTCGATCCATGGAACACACGCTGCCCCCGCTGCCGTACTCGCACGATGCCCTCGCTCCGCACATGAGCCGCGAGACGCTGGAATACCACCATGACAAGCATCACAACGCCTATGTCACGCAGCTGAACAACCTGCAGAAGGGCACCGAGTTCGAGTCGCTGTCGCTGGAAGAGATCATCAAGAAGGCCTCGGGCCCGATCTACAACAACGCCGCGCAGATCTGGAACCACACGTTCTTCTGGAACTGCATGAAGCCCAATGGCGGCGGCGAGCCCAAGGGCGCGCTGGCCGATGCCATCAACAAGAAGTGGGGCTCGTTCGCCGCGTTCAAGGAGGCGTTCCAGAAGTCGGCCGTCGGCAACTTCGGCTCGGGCTGGACGTGGCTGGTGAAGAAGGGCGACGGCAGCGTCGACATCGTCAACATGGGCGCCGCCGGCACCCCGCTGACCACCGCCGACAAGGCGCTGTTCACGGTCGACGTGTGGGAGCACGCGTACTACATCGACCACCGCAACCTGCGCCCCAAGTTCGTCGAGACCTACCTGAACTCGCTGGCGAACTGGGACTTCGCGGAAGCCAACTTCGCCTGATCGCGAGCTTCGGCATCCGAGTCGGAGGCGGCCTGCGGGCCGCCTTTTTCATGCGCGTGCGAATGCCATGTCGTCAATCAGCGACGCACCGCGAGCGGGTTGCGGGCCCCGCGGCGGGGCGCCGATGCACGGGTTCGGGCTGTCAACTGGCAGGCGGATCGCGCGTTGGATCAGGGCCTGGAAACGGGGCGCTTGAGAATCGTCTAGGGACGGCTCGAATGTCCGTTGTTCATTCGGCGAAATGAGGTGTTCCCCGTGGAGAGTGGGCATGAAATTGGAGTATCTTCACGGCCGTTGAGGTCATCCATTCCCACACTCAACTTTCCCCCAACCGGAGGTTTGTACATGCAAGTGAAACTGAACTCGATCGTTGCGGCCGCCATCGCGCTGAGCGCCGGCGCGGCCTTCGCCGACGACATCACGGTCCGCATCGGCCACGTCGGTCCCGTCTCGGGTTCCCAGGCCCACTACGGCAAGGACAACGAGAACGGCGCCCGGATGGCCGTGGAAGATCTGAACAAGGCCAACGTCATGATCGGCGGCAAGCACGCCAAGTTCGAGCTGGTCGCCGAAGACGACGCCGCCGATCCGAAGCAGGGCACCGCCGCCGCCCAGAAGCTGTGCGACCAGAAGGTCAACGGCGTCGTCGGCCACCTGAACTCCGGCACGACCATTCCGGCGTCCAAGATCTACAACGCGTGCGGCCTGCCCGAGATCACGCCGTCGGCCACCAATCCCGCGCTGACCAAGCAGGGCTTCAGCAACGTGTTCCGCCTGCTGGCCAACGACAACGCGCTCGGTTCCGGCCTGGCGCTGTACGCCGCGGATGCCCTCAAGCTCAAGCGCGTCGCCGTCATCGACGACCGCACCGCCTACGGCCAGGGCGTCGCCGAAGTGTTCAAGAAGGCCGCGGCTGCGCGCGGCATCGAGATCGTCAGCGAGCAGTACACCAACGACAAGGCCACCGACTTCATGTCGATCCTGACGGCCATCAAGTCCAAGAACCCGGACGGCATCTTCTACGGCGGCATGGACCCGCAGGCCGGCCCGATGCTGCGCCAGATCGAGACGCTGGGCATGACCAACGTCAAGTTCTTCGGCGGCGACGGCATCTGCACCGAGAAGCTGATGGAACTGGCCGGCGGCGCCAAGACGCTGGGCAACGTGGTGTGCGCGCAAGGCGGCGTGTCCATCGCCAAGATGCCTGGCGGCACGGAATGGAAGAAGCGCTACGACGCCAAGTTCCCCGGCGACTTCCAGGTCTACTCGCCGTACACCTACGATGCGACGATGGTGCTGGTCGACGCGATGAAGCGCGCCGGCTCGGCCGACCCGAAGGTCTACCTGCCGTTCCTGGCCAAGACCGACTACAAGGGCGTGACCACCCGCGTGCAGTTCGAAGCCGACGGCGAACTGAAGAACCCGGCGATGACGTTCTACGCCTACAAGGACGGCAAGCAGGTCGCTCTGAACTGAGCGGGACGCCAGTCCGACGAAGGGGCTCCTCGGAGCCCCTTTTTTTTCGTGCGGCGCCAGAGCGGCAGGCGGTGTCGCGGGCACGACGCGAGTCCGCCGGCGCCAACGGCCCATCGCGCCAACGAAGCTCGAGGGATCGCGGCCCGGGACGCACGCCCGCCAGCCTCGCGAGCGGCCACCCGGGCCCCCTTTTCGTCATCGACGCGACCATTGCTGATTCCGCAATGCTGCATTGACGGACACCGGCCTTGTCTCGCGGCGGCATGGCGCGATCTGGGGAGGACGGCCCCGTCGTGGGGCCCTTCCTCAAACACCCCGGAGCCCCGCCATGCAAAAGACCGTTCTCGTCGCCGCCGCCACCGTCGCGGCCGCCTTCTTCTCCGTCGCCGCCAACGCGCAGACCGGCCGTCCGTCTCCCGTCGAAGTCAAGGCCGCTGCGGACGTGCCGCGCAGCGTCGCCGCCGATGAAGCGCTCGGTTCGTACGCGCGCTACCTCATGCTCAACGGCGCCACGCGCGAGCAGGCGATCGAGGCGGCACGCAACATCGACCACGCGCCCACCCGCACCTTGCTATCGCAGCGCTCGCACGTGCGCGCGGACGCGAACGCGCGCCAGTGAGCGCACGGCACGCGCGTGACGCGCGTCAGGGCTTGGCCGGCGTGTCGTCCGCGGGCGGCGTGGGCAGTGGCGGCAGGGTGACCTCGGCCACCTTGCGCTCGACCAGCGGCTCGAACGTGGCGCGCACCGCCGCGGCCCAGCGGGCGGCGTCGTCGTCGCTCGCGAAATCGCTCGCCGGAAAGTAGAACGCGACGCGGCCGAGCATGCGCCCTTCGCGGTGCGAATAGGTCACCTCGACGCCGTCGTCGACCTTGCCGGCGCGCCTGCCCAGCCAATGCTCGATGCGCGGCGCGCGCTGGCGCAGGATCTGCTGCAGGTCGTGGTGCCCGAACACCGCCAGGCATTCCATCTCCGATTCGCCGTGCGAGTAATCGCCGCGCAGCACGCCGTCGCGGGCGGTGCATGGGTTGTCGGGCAGGCGCCGATCCCTGCGCATGTCGGCCACCGGCAGCGACAACTGCATCGCCATGCCGAACCGGCCATCGCGCAGCAGGACGACCCAGGCGGTCGTGATGTCCACGTCGCGCGCCATCGGCGGATGGAATTCCTTCGTGTGCACCAGCGTCCAGTCGCCAGGCGGCAGGCGCACGCTGCGGGTGCCCACCTGCACGGTGGCGTCGGTCAGCGCCACCGGCGTCGACGCGGCGACCACGTCGGTGGCGCTGGCACCGTGGCAGGCCAGGACGAGGGCGGCGGCGATCGACGGCGCCAGGCGCGGGAGGCGGACATGCATGGACGGTCGGGGCAGGGCCGAAAGCCCCGGATGATGCCTCATGCGCCGGCAGGATCGCGGCCGCCGGCCTCCCTAGACCGCGAGGCCCGTCGGTCGCCGGGGAAGGAGCACGCCGGCGGCGCCGGAGCCCACCGCGTCGCTGCGTCGGCGCGCCGGCTCAATCGAGCAGGAACAGCGAGCACATCGCCACGGACACGATGCCCCCCGCGGCGACGATCGCGCGACAGCGCAGCAGCGGACCGGCGATCTTGACGAGCGCCACCGTGGTGATGACCCAGACCGCCACCACGACCGCGGCGAGGAAGGCGAACGGATCGCCGATCAGGCGGTGCAGCAGCACCGCCGCCAGCGAGGCGGGCAGCAGCGCCAGCGCGCAGCAGCACGCGTAGAACACCGGGTCCGGCATGCCGCGCGGATGTCGCTGGCCGGGGCGATCCTCGATCTCGTCGATGGCAGGCATCTGGTCGAGCTGGTCGTACATGGCTGGCCTCCTGGGGGAGCGTGCGCCTGCCGATTACGCGCCGCGGGCGCCCGGTCGTCAATACGGGCAAATGACGAGCCCTGGCCGTCCCCGCATGCGTCGTCAGCCGGTCACGCCGGCGCCTTGCGCGGCGCGCTCCGTCAGCCACGCCTCGAAGCGGTCGGATGTCATCGGGCGGGCGAACAACCAGCCCTGGCCCATCGCGCACTGTGTGCCGATCAGGAAATCGCGTTCGGCGGGCGTCTCGACGCCCTCGGCCACCACCGCCAGGTCCAGCGCCCGCGCCATGTCGACGATGGCGCGCACGATGGCCGTCGATCCCTTGCCCGTGGACGCATTGCGCACGAACGAGCGGTCGATCTTGAGCTTGTCGACGTTCAGGCGCTGCAGGTAGGCCAGGCTCGAATAGCCGGTGCCGAAGTCATCGATCGCCAGGCGCACGCCGAGGGCCTTGAGGTTGTCCGCGATGGCGAGCACGCGGTCGGTGTCGTTCATCAGCACCGACTCAGTGATCTCCAGCTCGAGATGCCGCGGCGGCAGGCCGGTCTCGCGTAGCGCGTCGGCCACCTCGCGCACCAGGTCGCCGTGACGGAACTGCAGGATCGACAGGTTGACCGCGACACTGGGCACGAGCAGCCCCTGGCGCAGCCACAGCGCCGCCTGGGCGCAGGCCTGGCGCAGCACCCAGGCGCCGATCTGGACGATCTGGCCGCCATCCTCGGCCACCGGGATGAACTGGTCGGGGCCGACGGGCCCGAGCTCGGCCGACTGCCAGCGCAGCAGCGCCTCCGCGCCCGCTAGTTCGCCGCTGCGCAGGTTGACATAGGGCTGGAACACCAGGTGCAGCTCATTGCGCTCGATCGCGTGGCCCAGCAGCCAGCGCAGGCGCGAACGCTCGCCGGCCTCGATGTTCATCTGCGGGTCGTAGAAGCGATAGGCGTTGCGGCCCGAGGCCTTGGCGCGGTACATCGCAGTGTCGGCGCTCTGCATCAGTCCGTCGAAGTCCTCGCCGTCCTGCGGGAACATCGCGATGCCCACCGACATCGACATCGGCAGGTCGTGCCCCGCGATCGTCGCGCGCCGGTTCGACAGCGCCATCACGCGCTCGACCGCCTGCGCGGCGCCGGTGGGCGAGTCGATGGCGGTCAGCACGATCGCGAACTCGTCGCCACCCTGGCGGCAGACGGTGTCCTGCTCGCGCAGCAACTGCGAGAATTCCGCGGCCACGTGGCACAGCAACGCGTCTCCCACCGCGTGGCCGAGCGTGTCGTTGACCTCCTTGAAGCGGTCGAGGTCGATGAACATCAGCGCCACGCTCTCGCCGCGCCGCGTGGCGGTGGCCAGCGCCTGCGCCATGCGATCGCGCAGCAGCATGCGATTGGGCAGGCCGGTGAGCGGGTCGTGGTGCGCCAGATGCTGCAGCTTGGCCTGGCCCTCGGCGACGGCGCGCTCGGCGGCGAGCAGGCCGTCGCGGTCGCGCAGTTGCTGCGTCTGGCGCACGATGGCGCACACGATCACGAGCACCACCAGCACGCGCAGCGGCGGACGCGCCTCCAACGGCACGCGATCACCTAGCGCGATGAAACCCGCCGCGGCCGACGTGAACGCCACCATGGCCAGCGGAATCTGGCGCAGCAGCGCCTCGCACAGGCGGTCGTGGCGCGCGCCGGCGTCGCGCGCGGGCTCCCAGCGCGAGGCGCCCCAGCCGAGCAGCAGCGGAAACAGCGAGAAGAGCAGGCCCATCGGCGAGCCGGCCTGCATGCGGCCTTCGAGGAACGCCAGGTCCCAGGCGAGCCACAGCGCGCCGTAGCCGGCCAGTCCACCCACCAGCGCCAGCGTCGCGGCCGTCGGGCGCTGGCGCAGGTGCAACTGGACGACGAGGCCGGTGGCCGCGGCCGTGAACAGCAACACCGGGTAGGCGGTGAGGGCCGCGAACTGCAGCGTGGTCTGCCGCTCGACGTGCGGCAGGTACAGCGCCAGCGTGAACGCGAGCACGGCCAGCGCGCAGCCGACGACATCCAGCAGCGCCGAGGTCCACGTCGAGCGCGGCACCGCGTCGTCCACCATCGCGGCAAAGCCGAGGACAAAGCATGGACTCAGCAGCAGGAAGAGCAGGTTGGGCAGGCCGGGAAAGGGGTTCCAGCCGGCGAACTGCAGCGCATCCCACGCGAGCTGGCCCGCGGCCAGCAGCGTGAGTCCGAGAGCGAAACGACGACGCACGCGGCGCAGCGCCGTGTCGGGGACGTCCGCGGCGCGGCGGGCGACCCAGGCCGCGGCGCAGAAGGCGCATGTCCAGTGGAAGCTGTCGAGCTTCCACGCCCAGTCGGAGGCCGGGTTCAGGGTGGCGAGCGTCCAGGCGACGACCACGACCAGGCCGATCGTCGTCAACACCTTCGGCGACCCCGCCTGGCGGAGTGTGGCCCTGCGCCCCACGGCGCCCTCGGATTGCATCTGCCCTCTGTCCTCGTGGCCTGCTTCTTGACCTTCGCGGCCGCCGGACCGCCGACGCGGCCGACCCCGGCGGGTCCGGCCTGCGGGAAGTGTCGCACGCCGTCCCGCCGTTCGATGGCGGCGCCGGCCGGAACACCGCATGACCAGCCATCCTGCCTGCGTGCGGGCGGGGCGGGGCGCTAAAGCGGTGAATTCCGTCACGTCGCCACCGCGTGCAGCGCGGCACAAGGCGTCCATCGCTCAGGCGTGCGACTACCCTGGCGTCGACCGTCCACCTCCCGCGCCCGCTATCCGTGCTGCTGAACGATCGATCCCGCCGCCAGCCATGCCGCACACCCGGCCCGACGCGCTTGCGCCGCGCCGTCCTGGCGTACGCGCTCGCGTCGATGCTGGCTCCCGCACCGGTGGCGGCCAAGCCGCCGCGTGCGGCGTCCGCGCCGACCGCGGCCGCGAGCGCCGCGCCTGCCGCGCCTGCCGCGCCGCACCTGGTCGAGGACGGCCACTACCGCAACGTCGACGGCGCCACGGTGCACTCTCCGGCCCACACCGACACGGGCGCCACGCCCGCCGGCGCCTCGGCGCGGTGCCGCGACGGCACGTTCAGCTTCAGCGCGCATCGGCGCGGCACCTGCTCACATCACGGGGGCGTGGCGCGCTGGCTGTGACCGCGGCCCGGCGGTCGTGTCGTCCTGCGACCGGCTTCGAACCAGGCCGTCGCGCCGACGGCGCCAGGGCTTGACGACCGACTTCACCGCGACCACGAGCGCCACCATGCCGCGGCATGCCCCGGCCGGCCGCGCCAGCTCGACGCCATCGGCCGGAACACCGGCACGATGCCACGGCCCTTGATCAGGCTGCCGGCGCGGTGGCGCGTGCGAACCCGACGGCGGCATCGCCCTCGCGCATGCGCACGCCCAGCCAACCCTCGCGCAGCAGCCGCTGCTGCTCGGCCAGGTCGTCCGCCGCGGCCCAGGCGAGCACCGGGTCGCCCGACGCCGGCGCCGTCCAGGCCGGCGCGTCGATCGGCCGCCAGAGCACGTGCCGCAGCGAGCCCTCGCGCTGCACGCCCAGCCAGGCGACTGCGAAGCCGTGCGACAGCAGGGTGCGACGCGACACCGCGTTGGCCGGCGCCGCGCGCACCAGCAGCTCCGGTGCGCCGAGCTCGCGCGCGAGCTCGATGCGTCGCGCGATCAGCACGTGGTGCAGGCCTTGCACGCGATGGGATGGAAGCACCATCGCCGCCGACAGCAACGCCACGCGGCCTGCGCGTGCCGGAGGCCAACCCATGTCGACGGCGTAGTTGTCGAGATCGTCGGGCGCGGGCCGCGTCAGCGATCCATACGCGACCAGCCCGCCATCGGCGAACACGCCCAGGCTGCGGCCGCGCGCGTCGAGGTGGTCGGCGAGGAACTGCTCCGCGCCGCCGAACAGGCGGAACATGGCGGGATCGGGCAGCGCGCCCCGTACCGCCTCGTGCAGCCGGTGCAGCGCCGGCAGGTCGGCAGCGGTGAGCGTGCGCAGGTGGTGGCCGGGTGGCAGTGGGTAGGTCGTCATGGGAGGCTTGCCTTGCCGGCATCGCCGATCAGCTCGGCGTAGTTGAACATCTCGAGCGGCGGCAGGACGCCCAGGCGGCGTGCCACGCCCAGGTCGATCTGCAGCGAGAAGCGGGTCAGGGTCTCGACGGGGATCCGGTCGGCCGGGACCTTGCCGGCCAGGATCCGCTCCGCCTTGTAGGCCGCGAACTGGCCGACGTTGTAGTAGCGGCTGACCAGGCCCAGGAGCGCACCCGCCGACATCAGCTGCTCGGTCGACGCGAACGCCGGCAGGCCCAGCGCCAGCGCCGCCGGCACGACGATGTCGCGCGCCTGCGTCGACAGGAACGAGTCCGGCGGCATGTAGAGCCACTCGGCGCCGTCGGATCGCAGCTGGCGCACCAGCTCCGGCGCCCCGGCGGGGATCGGCTGGCCGCCGGCGTTGACGTGGAACGGCCTGGCCAGCACCGCGATGCCGCGCTGGCGTCCGAGCGCCTGCAGTTCCTTCAGCACGGCCGCCGAGTTCGGCTCGTTGGGCGAATGCAGCATGCCCACGGCGCGGAAGGGACGGTAGCTCGCCATCGTCTGCAACTGCACCGCGAGGCTGGCGACGTGGCTGACGCCGGTCACCGGCCGGCCCGGGGCGTGGACGTCGGGCACGATGCCCGCGCCCACCGGGGACGCGACGAGGCTGAAGACGACGGGCAGATCACGCACGTGGCGGCCGTCGTCCGGCGCGTCCCAGCGTCCGGCGACGCCCAGTGTCACGCCGGTGCCCCAGGTGTGGACGAGGTGAGGGCGCGCACGCCGGATCTCGTCCACCACCGCGGGCAGGCGTGCCGGGTCGAGCGCGATGTCGCGCCACGTGATCTCGACCGGCAGGGCGCGCGCGGCGAAGTAGTCGGCAAAGCCGCGCTCGACGTCGGTGCGTCCGCGGTAGGTCACCGCGAAGATGCGCCAGGGCGCGGGCATGGCGCGGGCGGCGGGGGCGGCAGTGGCGGCGATGGCCTGAGCCGCGGCGCCCGGCAACGCGAGCGCGAGGACGTCGCGCCGCTTCATGGCGCGGCCCTGCGCGCCAGCAGCAGGAACGACAGGCCGCAGGCCAGCACCAGCGCGGCCATCGCCACGAACGCCGAAGACGGCCCGGCCAGCATCGCGAACGCGCCGGCGACGACCGGCCCCGAGGCGTTGCCCAGGCGCTCGAGCAGCCGATAGGCGCCGAACGCCGGCCCGCTGCCGTGCGCGGCGATCTCCGCGGCGCAGACCTGCGACAGCAGGCTGCTCTGCGCGGCGATCGACAGGCCCTGGCCGAGGCCCAGCAGCGCCGTCACGAGGTAGACGGGCAGCACGCCGTCGCCCGCCAGCAGCGCGAAGCCGCCGAGCGCGGACACGCACAGCCCGGCGCCCACCATGCGCGCGAGCGGCACGCCGCGCTCGACCCAGTGCGTGGCGCGCGGCAGCACCAGCACGAGAGCCACCGCGTACAGCATCATGGCGCGCCCGGCCACCGATGGCGATGCGCCCGCCGCGGCCACGTACAGGGGCACGAGGTAGAACACGGAGCCCGCGAGGACCAGCTTGGCAGGCACCGCGGCGAGCGCGGTCACCCAGAGGAAGCGGCCCTGAGCGAACACGCGGGCGTAGTCGCGCGGCGCCGGCGCGGGCGGCGCGGGGCTCGCGTGGCTGCCGTCGGCCGGCAGTCCGCGCGCGGCGAGCCAGGCCGCGGCGGCGAACGCGGCGGCCAGTCCGAAGCCCGCGCGCGGCCCGAGGTGTTCGGCGAGCATGCCGCCGATCGGCGGCCCGCACACGGCCGCCGCCATGATCGCGCCGACGAACAGCGCGAAGCCGCGCGTGCGTCCGGCCGCCGTCGTGTGCTGCAGGACGAGGCCCTGCCCGGCGACGAAGACCATGCCGTAGCCCAGGCCGCACAACCCGCGCCAGGCGATGAACGTGCCGACGTGGGCGGCGAGCGCCGCGCCGGCCGATCCGGCGACGCCCAGCAGCGCGCCGCGCAGCAGGATCCGGCGCGCGCCGGCGCGCTCGCTCCAGGTGGCGAGCACGGGCTGGCCCAGCGCCACCACGAGCATGAACGCGACGATGGGCAGCGCGGCGAGCAGGTCGGGCGACAGCGCCGAGCCGGCCGGTGCCAGGGCCTTCGCGAACCCGGGCAGGAAGGCGCGCGTCGATTCCTCGGCCAGCATGAACAGGAACAACGGCAGGCGCAGCCGCGCGAGCACGGGCGCGCCGTCCGCCGTGCCGGTGGAGGCCGCCGCGCCCGCGCCCACGAAGGTGTGCAGCAGCTCGCGCGTGAGGAAGATCGCGACGACGAACACCACGCCCAGGTCGAGCGCGGCCTCGAGCAGGATGTGACGGATCCATGCGTCGCTGACCTGCGTCTCGACGGCGCCCACCGGCCGCCCCAGGTGGACGACGGGCACGGCGACGCCGCGTGTGCCGTCGTCGCGGCCGCTCGAAAACAGCACGGCGCCGGCGTCGTCGCGCAGTGCGATCCACGCCAGCTCGGGATGCTCGCGGCGGACGGCGTCCAGGTGCGCGGCCACGCCGGCGAGCTCGGGCAGCTCGAGGCCGTGGTCCAGGGCCTTGCCCACCAGCTCGCCGACTGAGCCGCCCACCACGCCCGCCTTGCGCTGCAGCTCCGGCCGCAGCAGATCCTGGAGCGCGTGCTGCGTCGCCCACGTGACGCCCAGCATGCCCAGCATCACCGCGGCCAGGATCGTCGCGACGAGCCGGGACTGCAGGCGCTGCGGCTCGGTGCGCGCGGCGCTCATCGCGGCGCCGGCCCGCGCCGCGCCACGAGCGCGATGCCGGCGGCGGCCAGCAGGCTGGTGCCGATCCAGCCGGCAGCCACGATCACGGCGAGCCGCTCGCGCATGCGCGCCAGCGCGCCGCGCGCGGACGTGGCTGCGTAGCGGACGACCACGTCGCCCAGCGGCTGGTCGAAGCTGTTGCGCATCGGCAGGTGCACTTCGTCCACCTCGCCGGGCGGCGGGGCAGCGCGGCCGGCGTCGGTGCGCAGCAGCGTCCGGCCGGCGGCGTCGATGATGGCGATCTCGACGATCTCCGGATCGGCCGAGCGCTCGCGCTGCAGCAGGGCGCGCGTCTCGCCGGCGAGCGGCACGCCCAGCGACAGCGCCGCCTCGGCGCCGGCGCGCACCGACGCGGCCGGCACGCTCATGCGCGATCGTGCCGCGGCCTCGACCGCCGACTTGAACTTGTAGTAGCCGAGGAAGCCGCACATGCCCGTGCCGAACAGCGCGACGACCGTCGCGACCCCCATGAGGCGCACGATGTTGGCGAAAGCGAGGGATTGTTGGATGTGGCGGGCAAACATCCTGTGCACGACGGGGCGTTTGAACTATCGTAGCAGCCGCAATTCCGGAGAGACCGCGCCTCATGGAGAAATTCCATGCCAAGTTTCACGCTGGCCACGCCGGCCCGCCCGCCGACGACGACGGCACGCCGATGCGGCATGACGCCGACGGCGACGCCACGCGTCCGTGGACGGGTCCCGACGCGACCACCATCCGCCGCGTCGCGGACGGCGATGTCGCGCGCCTGCTCCCGGCGACCGGGCCCGACGCGGCCACGGTCCGCCGTGTCCCGGACACCGATGCCACACGCGTGTTTCCGGAGACCGGCCCCGACGCGGCCACCATCCGCCGCGCGGCGGACCCTGGCGCCGCGCACGCCATTGCGGTCACGGGCCCCGACGCCGCCACCATCCGGCGCGACGCGGACCCCGATGCCACCCGCGTAGCGCCTGCCCCCACGCCGGCCGCCGCTCGACCGGATTTCGCGCACGACGCCGGGTCGCGCGGCGCGTCGACCACGCCAACGTCCCACCCGTCGCAGCCGTCAGGTGGTACCGGTACCGGCACGGGTTCGGGCTCGGGCACCCGCCGCGCCCTCGCGCCGATCGCGCTGGCGCCCGGGCATCGCCTGCACGAATACCGCATCGACGACGTGCTGGGGCAGGGCAGCTTCGGCATCACCTACCTCGCCACCGACGTCAACCTCGACACCCAGGTCGCGATCAAGGAATACCTGCCCGCTGAATTCGCGATCCGCACCACCGACAGCACGGTGCGTCCGCGCAGCCTCGAGGTGGCCTCGACGCTGCTGGACGGCCTCGACCAGTTCCTCGTCGAAGCCCGCACGCTGGCCACCTTCCGCCACGGCAACATCGTGCGGGTGGCGCGGTTCTTCGAGGCCAATCGCACCGCCTACATGGTGATGGACTACGAGCGCGGCAGCCCGCTGCTGAACTGGTGGGCCGAGCAGTGCCGCGCCGTGCCGCAGCCCGCGCCCGCCGGCGTCCCGCCGTCGCAGCAGCCGGCGCCGGGCATCACCGAGGCCGACCTCGTGATGCTGTTGAACCCGCTGCTGGACGGACTCGCGCTGGTCCACCGCACCGGCGTGCTGCACCGGGACATCAAGCCCGGCAACATCTGCGTGCGCGAGTCCGACGGCAGCTTCGTGCTGCTCGATTTCGGCGCCGCGCGCCCGGCCGCCGGCGACCTGCCCGACGCACCCAGCATGCTCACGCCCGGCTACGCGCCCATCGAGCAGTACCTGGGCGACAACCAGGGGCCCTGGACCGATCTCTACGCCATGGGCGCGACGCTGTACTGGATGGTCTCGGGCAAGCGGCCGCGCGAGGCGATGGAGCGCAAGCGCTCGCCGCAGGCCGACATCAGCGCCGAGGAAGCCGGCGCCGGCCGCTTCGGCCCGGACTTCCTGCGTGCCATCGACTGGGCGCTGCAGGTGCGGCCGGAGGATCGTCCGCGCGACGTCGGGACGTTCCGTCGTGCGCTGTTCGCGGCGCACGCGTCGAGCCTGGGCCTGCAGGAAGCACTGGCCGGCGACGCCGACGCGCCGGGCGCCGGCCGCGGGCGCGGGCTCGTCGCGCGGGTGCTGGCCCATCGCGCGCTGCGTCCGGCGTCGTGGCCGCTGGTGGTCAAGATGGTGATGGCGCTGGTGCTCGCCGCCGTGCTGCCCATGAGCATCACCGCCTGGTACAACTACACGCAGAACGTCGACGCGTTGGCGAACTCCGAGCGGCGCAACCTGGAGCGCCTGGCGCTGGCCACGTCGGGTCGGCTGTCGCAGCTCGTCGAGGACAGCCGCAAGGTCGCGGCCTTCGTCGCCGCGGGCCCCGACGTCGCCGACCTGCTGGCCCATCCGGCCGACGCCGACAGGCGCGCCCTGCTGCTCGCGCGCCTGAACAGCATCGTCGGCACCAACGCCGACCTGCACCTGCTCACGCTGATGGACGCGCACGGCACGGCGCTGGTGTCGACCGCGCCCGAGGTCGTCGGCGGCAACTACGCCTTCCGCGAGTACTTCAAGGTGGCGATGGGCGGCCGCTCGTTCATCACCAGCATCATCGTGGGCTCGGTCGCCGGGCGCGCGGGCGTCTACATCGCGTACCCCGTGCTGCGCGACGGCCAGGCGATCGGCGTCGTCACGCTGCGGCTGCGCGCGGAAGCGATCGACGCGATCGTCGACGGCGTGCGCAACATGAACCAGGAGCCGTTCCTCGTCGACGGCGACGGCGTGCTCATCCACCACCGCATCGAGCGCCTGCGCTTCCACAGCCTCGCCGACCTGCGGCCGCAGGCGCAGGAACGCATCGCCGCCGACCAGCGCTTCCGTCTCAAGCACGTGGACAGCCTGGGCATGCCCACGCTCGCCGACGCGATGATCGGGGCACGTTCCGAGGGCACGATCGACTACCAGTCGTCGATCTCCAGGACGCGCGAGGTCGCGGGCTTCGCCCCGGTGGCCGGCGTCGACTGGGTGGTGGGCGTGACGGAGTCGCGCGACAGCTTCGAGGCGCCGCTGCGGCTGATCTTCGTGCAGCTGCTGCTGAGCGTGGCCGCCGTCGGCACCTTCTTCGTGCTGCTGGCGATCGTGTTCGCGCGCAGCATCAGCCGGCCCGTCCAGGCGCTCACGCACGCGGCCGACGCGCTCAAGCGCGGCGACTACGACGCGGCCCGCGTGCGTGTGACGAGCGGAGACGAGATCGGCGCGCTGGGCCGCACGTTCAACGTGATGATCGACGTGTTGCGCCAGCGCGAGCGCGAGCACGGGCTGCGCGAAGGGCGGGGCGACCCAGGGCGGCCGCGGCGCTGACCGCCGCGGCGCGGGTCGCCGGGTACGCGGCATGCCGTCGACGGGGCAGGGCGCGGCCCTCGACCGCGCCGTTCTCAAGCGAGCAACGCCATGCAGACCGTCCTCTCATCGAATCCCGTCATCACGTCCGACCGCGTCGCCGGCACGGATGTCTTCAATCCCGCCGGCGACTCGCTCGGCACCATCGACTACCTCGTCATCGACAAGCAGTCGGGCCGGATCCGCTACGCGGTGATGGAGTTCGGCGGCATCCTCGGCATGGGGGCCGACCGCTATCCGCTGCCGTGGAGCATGCTGCGCTACGACGTCGACAAGGCAGGCTACGTCGTCCCGCTCGAGAAGGAGCAACTCGGTGCGGCGCCGCGCCACCCGATCGACGCGCGGCCGAGCTACGACGAGGCCTACAGCCGCGCCGTCCACGCGCACTACGGCGCGCCCTGGGCCTGAGGGCACAGGCGGGTCAGCGGACAACGGGAGAACGCCATGACCAGCGACGAGACTCGCGCCGGGCTCGAGAAGGACGTCGTCGACGCCGTCCGGGCGCTGCTCGACGCCACCGGCGCGGAGGCCTTCGTGCTGCCGCTGCCATCGACGGACGATCCGCCGGTCTACGTCGCCGTCGGCCCCGCCGAGCACATCGTCGGGATGCTGATTCCGGGCGACTACGCCGATCACGAGCCGGCGGCCTGAGCAAGACGAGAGGAGGAGCCGGAATGCAAAAAGCCCCAAGCAAGTCGACTGCTCGGGGCTCCGGTCTGGCGGAAGGGGCGTCGTCAATACCCCGCATGGATGCTGGGGTTGCAGCCAGCGTCAGCTCATTCCGCCGATTTGTCCGCCGGCACAAGCGCACTCGCAGATCTATTCAGAGCGTCCATAGCGCGGAGCACTCGTTCGGGGGCGGGAGGAGTTGCCGGCGCCTGTTCGAGGGCTTGGGCGCCTTTGCCACCATCGGCGGGCAGCGGCAGGTCAATGTAGCGGCGGTCGGGAGTCCAACCCTCGGGGGCCGGGCGCAGGCGAAAGCTGTTCAGTTGTTCGTAGGGCATTGTCACGTCCGCACGTTGAAGTGCTGATCGAAAAAGTGCTTTCGGTTGATCCACTTGAAGCCCTCATGCTTGGTGATGGCCGCTACCTCGATTGGACCACCAACGGTCGCCGCCCGAAGGCTGAAAAGCGTAAATTTGGCCGCTGTTTCTGCCAGGAAGCGGGCCAAATCTATCGCATCTTGAATCGGCATAGCCGGCAGGTACAGCTGGACGTAGAGCCTCGTAGCGAGATCGTGGTGAATGACGGTCGCGTTGGCCTCGTCCAGCCCACCTTGATGCAATGCATCGGCAAGTCGGCTGCCCGTACCCAGAACCAGACGGTCGAGAGCCTCCGTCTCGCCAGCCCACCTCGGCCCGAATGCATCGTCCGCATAGAGTGAGGTCGGGCCAAACGTCTCCGCGCCGCTGATGCCCACTTCCCATGCTTCAGGCAGTGTGGCGCCGGCGGAGTAGCCGCACACGCGGTAGCCCATGTGGAAACCCGGCACACCGTCCGGTGACGCTGCCTGGTATCGCGTGAACAGGAAATCACGCGCACGCTCGGCCACTTGCCGCACTGTGTAAGTCTGAGGATCGAGCACGATTGCCGGGTCGCGCCCCGTTGCAGGGTCAAGTTGAACGCGCAGGTCTTTCGACAGCGTCTCAATAGACGCCGCTCCGATGGAGCCGCTCCCGTAGGTCATTGCGCCTATCGGCCAGACCTTCACGAGATTGAAAAGCTTGTTGGCGCTGTTGTAGACCTTCACGGCGCTTCCAGCTTGGTCGCTGAACGTGGTGGCACTGTCGGCAGCCATCACAAGTCCGTCGTTCACTCGAACGGATACAACGATCGTCATATTTGGCCTCCCCGCCGGGGATGCTACACGGATGAGCCGGCGGCTTCCTGCGGCAAAACGCCACCTGAGCTCGCCACCTGAGCCTCCCGCTTGCCACGATTTCGCCATGGCGCAAGACTTTGCCCGCGCATGCTGTTGCGCCCACTGGATGCGTGAAACCGGCGTCGATGATGACCGCTGGGCGCAGATGGCGGTCGCGCGGCCGCGCTCGCTCACGGGAAGGCCGCTGCTCGAGGACGGGGGCCTCTATGTCCTGGTCAGCCGGGTGCAGGCGCATGTCGACCACGGCCAAAGGCGTTGAGCACTGTCTCGCGACGCCGTGCGCAATTGCCAACCTAAAAAGCCATCTCCGACTGTGAAGACGAAGATGGCTTTTAGGGTGGTGCGAGATTCGAACTCGCGGAACGTTGCCGTTCACCGGCTTTGGAGGCCGGCGCCTTAAACCGCTCGAGCCAACCACGGTCAGCGCCGCACGCGACGCTGACCGTGGTAGACCAGAATCTATTCTAGCAACTAACTGTCAGCGCCAGCGGACGCAGCGGCGGACACACACCGCGCGTGCACGTTACCCGCATGGCTGCTCGCGCCCAGGCGGAGGGCGCGTCCGTCGAGTCGCTGGGCACTGGGCCGGTAGTCGACGCAACCACATCGGGCGCACCGTGTTGTGAACCTGCCGCTTGCCACCATGCAGCAATGTCCCCTCAAGACATCTCCCACGGCTGCTGGCGCTGCGCGCACTAGAGCGGATGGCGCACGCCGGCACCGATCATTCGCTCTGCTCGCTCCCCAACGCCAGCCCTGTCCAAGCCGCGCCTGCGAATCTAGGGAACGACGACTAGAGTCCGATTCGGTCCAAATCCCCGCATCAATCCTTTGGCTTGACTTGCTTAAGGAGACTGCGATGCTCAACGTTGGTCCAATGGGTTTGTTTGGCGTTGCGACAATAAGTGTGGTCGTCGCGTGGGGGCTGGATGGTGCGGCTGCGAACGCCAAAGGCCCCCTGAAAATCTGCGTGGCGAAGCTTCTTCGCGCGCTGGCTGTAGCTAGCGTGATTGCAGCGATCGCCCTGATGCGAGTAGCGTCTTCGTCTAGCCTCGGACTTGGCACGACCCGGGATCAGATGGACGGGCTTGAGCCTGAGAAGCTAAACGAGCTAGTTGAGATTTGCGAGCACTGGTCGGAGCGTCTCTGGCTAGTCGTTTGCTGTGGCGTCGCTGCAATATTGACTGGTATAGCAACGGGCTGGATTCACATTCGAGCTTCTCGAATGGAGGGAGCCGTTCCGATGCTGCGATGGTTAACGACGAGCAAGCTCGTTTTCGGTTTGCTCGCGTGCGTTACCTTCATTGGCGGCGGCCTTGTTTCTGATGCTGGAGAGAAGAAGCACGACGCCTTGCTCGTGAAATCTGAAGCAGATGAAGCTCGCGTTGCGCTCGGACGCAAGATTCATGAGATTGCTGTGCGTGACGCCATTCGGGTCTTCGTGGCCGACGCTGCAGCCTCATCGGCGGCAGTGCACAACGTCGTTCTGGCCCATTCAATTGCACGCGAAGTGATGGGCCCGATACCGCCGACAAGCCCTGCGGGAAGGCTCATATCTGACTCGAAGCCACAGCAAACGCCCGCCGCCTCATTGAACGAGATTCGGCATGCTTCTGATCTGTATTCATCGAATGGGATCAGTGACGACGAACTTGTCAACGAACTAACGGAGCTTTCTGTCAGCGGGCCCGCCTCAGAATTGGTGCAGAAGCACTTGTTCGGTATCGGAAATCCGGTAATAAATGAACTCGTAGCGGCCCTTACAAATCCTGCGTTTCGACGCGCACTGAATCAATTTCTTCCGCCGATCGAGCTAGAGGCGCTGGCCAAGCGTTTCGGGCCAGAGCAACTGCGCCAGCGTGTCGCGGCGGCAATGTTGCCTCTGCAAGTCCTTCTGACTTCTCTACCAAAAGTCGAGGAGCTCGAGTCCACCTCCGCATTCGCCTACGTACGGCCGTTAGGCGAGCCCAAGTGGGAACACATGCGACGCAGATGGTCGCGGGCAGTGTTGGAACGTGAGGTGCAGTACGACCCCGACGTACTTGCGGATGCCCAAATCACCATGTCGGATTTCGACAAGGTCTGGGGTGCTCTCGGCGTGCTTAGGACAAATGGACCTGCAGACCCGGAACAAGACGAGGTCGCATTCATGCGGTACGTTCAGCAGAAGCCTGACTTTGCCGCGATGTGGGGCTACGTCGTCATCTCGCTGCAATCGAACTCTGGAAACGATGATCCAGATTTCGTTCATTTTGTCCTGCAAGAGTCCAATGACCACGAGATGCCCAGGAAGATTCGGCGGTTCATGAAGAGAGCTGCGGAGGGTGATCCCAAAGCGATGCAGGAACTTCACAACATCGGCATCACTAATTTCGACGGCACGCAGTGGACAGACAACCAGCTACGCAGCAGATTGTTTGCAAGTCATGGCCCCTACCCAATCGATGGCTACGCCTATTGGGCTGTTCGCAACAACGTGCCCATCGCAGCCGCGTGGGATCGGTACTCCAATCCGCCTGTGTCCGATTGGGTTGGCTGGTTCTGCCCTGCAGTACATCATCCGAACCAAGAAATCTCTCCAAGGCACGCGCATGACGGCCACCGCCCACGCGACGCGCTGACCGCCCCGCGCGGGGACTCTACGGGGCGCCCGTCAGCCTCCAAATTCGACCTTCATCTTGACCCGAAGGCCGGAAAACAGTCGGAACAAATGCGCCGCTTGATCAAAGACAAAGAGCTTGAAGACCCGTCTGCTCAAGAGGATCGCGATTCAAGAAAGTAGAGCAGGCGGCTGGAACGGCTGTCAAAGTCGCCGATCGCAGACGAGCCGCGCGATTCAACGCCGAGCGCCGGAAATGCGCCGCCGAGCCTGCGGCGCGCGAAGAGCAGGCGGATGGCCGCTAGACGGCATGGGGCTTCACGCCGCACGCGCATCGCAGCGCAGCGCATCATCTCGCATGGGAACTGCGAGTTGTTCCCCCTCCATTTTCGCGTCAGGAAAAACCTGGCACTTCGCCGTCGATGGTCTCGAACTTCCAGACATTCGCGCCGACCTTTGTGACGTTGGCCCCGCCACCAGGGGGTATCACCAGCTTGGCGGGTCGCCCAAGCCATTGAATCGTGCCGTCAGCATTCCAGGACGATGCGAAGTCAAGGCCGGACGTCTCACCGTCTCCGCGGTGCTCGACCCATTGAACATTGGTCAGCTCAACGTACGCCTGGCCTAGGTCATTGAACGCGAAGTTGACGCGGCGCTGGTCGCTGCGCACGCTGACGTAGGCCACGCCGGCGAATGGATGCCGCCCCTCGAACTTGGTGCGCCCGTCTTGATACGAACGCGCTGTGCGTCCGCACCGGTGAGAGAACCCAACTGCCCTGGCCGCGGCGATAGACCAGCGATACAGCGCCGCGTTGTCGCTCGGCGCAAGGCGGAAGATCGTGGTCAAAAGCTGCCGCACCTCATCGTCCACGTAGCCGCCAACATCTGCAGCGGCTTTGTCGCCAGTGCCGAACACCGCAACGAGGTCGTCCTCGACGATGCCGCCATTGGCCAGTGCAACACGATTCTCG
>Ga0209258_100629_pt1 | contig 27898 bp, 22 predicted proteins | sample Araplaol_mTSA_r2_FD_184281 | JGI IMG/M metagenome (GOLD analysis project Ga0209258, IMG submission 184281) | Arabidopsis root microbial communities from North Carolina, USA - plate scrape CL_Col_mTSA_r2 (SPAdes) (version 2) | ecosystem: Host-associated > Plants > Roots > Endosphere | place: USA...
TCGAAGGCGTAGAAATCGCGGACACTCGGCGGCTTCGGAAGCGGCGCGAGCAAGGAGACATCGGATGCCGGATAGATGCCCTTAAGCGAGTGCATCGCCTTCGCATCTGAGCCAAGGCGGCTGTCGATTCGCTCGGCCTCCTCCATATAATCCTCATGGCGGCGCACAAATTCCAGCAATTCGCTCGGCAGCCGCCCTGCACTGACCTCATGCATATCGACGACGCAGCCTTCCCGCAGCCAACCGGAACGCGGCGAGCCGGTTCCAGTGTCAAATGTCACGAACTTCATAGAACCTCCCGCTTTCCGTATACCACTACTTTTTTCTTTCCAATATGAAGGTGTCAGAAGCGGCACGGGTGTAAACTTGGCCGGCCATGCGTCCAATCGGAAGCAGCTTCTCCATGTCGATTTTACCATCGGCATACAGCTCGTCGCTGATATGCATCATTACGACCTTGCCGATAACAAGGCTGCCAGCGCCCGGCTGATCGCCGAAATGCAGGATATCATGGAGAACGCACTCCATGTGAATGGCACTTTCCTGAACCCGGTAGGGGCGAATGAGCTCGCTAGGGATCGGGGTCAAGCCCGTGACTTGGAATTCATCCACCTCAGGATCGAATTCAGCAGCTGTCTCATTCATCGGCTCGACAATCTGTTCCCCAACAATGTTGACCACGAATTCGCCGGTTGCTTCAATATTGACGAGCGTGTCCTTCTTGCATCCGTCCGTCCCTCGGCGCATCGGGGCGAAGCAGATCATAAGCGGATCCGCGCAGATTGCTGTGAAAAAACTGAACGGCGCCAGGTTCGCCATACCGTTCGAATCGATCGTGGACACAAAAGCAATCGGTCGCGGCAGGATGGAGCCTATCATCAGCTTATAAGCGTCTCTCCAATGCAGATCATGCGGTGTAATATTCATGCGGCTTCTACTCCTTCCTGCGGCGCGGGGCTACAAGTTGCCGCGGCGCTCCTGCTCCCGTTCGATCGATTCGAACAAGGCCTTGAAATTGCCTTCGCCGAAGCCAATAGCTCCTTTGCGTTGAATAATCTCGAAAAACAACGTCGGTCTATCGACAAGTGGCTTCGTGAAGATTTGCAGCAAATAGCCTTCATCATCGCGATCCACCAAAATTTTCAATTCCTGAAGCTTGGCAATATCTTCGTCAATGCTTCCAACCCGTTCCGTCAGCATTTCATAGTAGGAATCGGGCGTGTTCAGGAACTCGACCCCGTTCTCGCGAAGCGCCGTAACCGTAGAGACAATATCGTTCGTCAGCAGGGCTAGATGCTGTACACCCGCTCCTTTGTAATATTCCAGATACTCCTGAATCTGCGATTTGCGCTTGGCAGTCGCTGGCTCGTTGATCGGGAATTTAATTCTGCCGCCATTATGCATCACTTTAGACATCAAGGCCGAATATTCCGTGCTGATGTCCTTGTCATCGAAATGAATCATTTGCTTGAAGCCCATCACATTTTCATAGTAAGCTACCCATTCTTCCATTTGTTCCACGTTGCCGACGACATGATCGATGCCGATCAGTCCGGACGATTGATGTGGAAGGGTATCTTCGATGGATTGATAGCCAGGAAGGAACAATCCTTCGTAATTATCCCGCTCGATCAGCGTATGAATCGTATCTCCATATGTGCCTATAATCGCTTTTTTGACCTTGCCGTGCTCATCCGAATATTCGACCGGCTCCATAATGGGAATTCCGCCGCGTGAGACCGCATCCTTGTAAGCCTTTTCAACATTACTAACCCGCAATGCAACATCTTTGACCCCGTCCCCGTGCAATTTGACGAACTCGGCAATTGGATGGTCGTCAGAGAGAGCGCCAGAGAGTACGAACCGAATTTTATTCTGCTCGATTACATACGATACTTGCTCCCGGTTTCCGGTTTCCAGTCCAGAGTAGGCAATAGGGCGGAATCCATACCCTTTTACGAAATAGTGCATCGCTTGCTTTGCGTTCCCTGTATAAAGTTCAATGTAGTCGATTTCTTGAATTGGGAAAATCTCTTTCTCCGTTAATTCGAAAACCTCTTGTCTCTTCATTCAACATCCTCCTACACTCACATGGATTGCTTCCACTGAGAGTATATGATGGATACCAATATCTAGCAAAAGTGTACTCGAACGCGCCCATGCTCCAACGCACGGCGGAAGAACCGCGGCTGAACTGATACGCATGAATTCGGCGGGGATAAACCGCATCGACGCACTATCGCAGTGAGGAAGCAAACAAGTGGAGCGTATCTTTATTGAATTGAATGTGAAAGTTTTTTGAACAAATAGAAGGAAATAGACGTCTTCTTGTCAAAAAGTAAAGCGTAAGCGCATTCGTGGTATTCATTTCGAATTGGAGTTGATCGACGATATGTGTGCCAAGCGTTCCGGCGACCCGGCGATTGAGCAATTGCTGGAGGCCATAATGAAGCTGCAAAGCATTGAGGAATGTTATGATTTTTTTGAGGAATTGACCACACCCAAAGAACTGCAGGCACTGTCCCAACGGTTGGAAGTCGCCAAATTGCTGTTGAACGGCAACACGTACATGGAAATCGAAGCGGAGACTGGCGCAAGCACGGCCATTATTTCGCGCGTCAAGCGGATCCTGCACAATGGCAACGGAAGTTACCGGCTCATGCTCAGCAGACTTGAACAGCAATCGTAATAACACACTACTTTCAACATAACGCAAAAAGAGGACGCATTGAACATGCGACCCTCTTTTTCTGGAATTTATTGTTTTTACAAAGAATGCTTATTATGTTTGTTACGCTGGATATAATTCTTCATCTCAATGTCAGCATCTGCACGATGCTGTGCTGGAATGGGAACAGCCAGAATCCCGCTATCAAGGGGACGGATAATCATATCTTTCCGTCCTATAACACGAACCGAGTGCAAGGATTTGGACTTGTGCATATTGCATCAGCTCCTTTGTCTATAGTATAGCTCAATTAACCTTTTGGCTTCAACAGGGGGAATAGCCATCAATTGCTGTCTGCTATTAACTACTTCCATTCGATAATAACGAATATAGTGATTATTAAGCCGGTCTTCGCTCTGAGCAATACATATCCATCTCCATTATTTTCTACACTGAGCAAACAAGCTTGCGCGAATAAAACTTCTCCAATATTTCTAAATTGTTGCACCGGCTTTCGATTGTGCTTCGATTTTTCTACAAGTGCTAATTCTACGTACCCATCTCTGATAGCTACAGCAATTAGCCCTTGAATATCGGTATCTCCAATAACTTGTAACTTATACGCTGTGAACTCTTCATTTTTCTGTAAATATACGCCCCAATTTAATCCACGTGTCCATCCATTGTTCTTTTTTAGTTGTACTAGATCAGTCTTAGTCAGTAAGCTGAAGTCTCCCTCATAATGTTCACCGTTACGATGGATTAAAGTCCAACTCAACTAAATTCCCTCCTGAAATAATCTCAAAACCTATTCTCGATGGAGTCTTAATATCTAAATAAATTAATAAAGGAGCTCTGTACATGGAGTGATTGCTTAGGTGTCTCAAGGAAATTCTAATATAAAGCAAGATCTAATGTACTTCACTTTTAGTGAAAGTATTTATGTAGCTTATAATTATAACGAATGCTAGAAATGTAAATAAGCGCGTGTTGATTCTCCCTATTTTTTTCTACTAAAATATTAATGATCTATCTTCGTCGCCTACTTGGCGTGGATTTAAATACTAATAGTGATGTAGATAAAGGAAATAGAAACTATCCTAAAGGTGCAACGCACCTTTAGGATAGCTTCATTTCTTGCTACGGTTTGACTACTTATGCCCTCGTAACTTCCTCAGTGACTCACTAGGAAATCAATGTTCGCCTTAAGTAGGCTATTCAGAACATTTCCATCTGCGCCACTTGAGCGTCGATACGCTCTAGCACCTGCGGATCATTGTCCCGGAAATAGGCGGTCTGGATCGTTTGCGCCGCCTCGACAATTTGCTTGCCGCTATCTGCTGCATGGCGCAAACGGCAGCTCGCAAACGGCAGCTATAGGTATGTACATGCTAATTATTGTATACGCCCATCCAACACCTCAGCTGCTCTTTGAATTTCTCCCTAATCGACTGCGGTTCCAATATTTCTGCCGACGGCCCATACTGTGCTACCCAGTTCAGGAAGCCCTGTTCATGATTCACGGTTGCCTCGAACAGCAAGCTCCCGTCAGGCATATCCGTCATCTTGGGACGAACGAACATCTCTTCTTCCTTGATGTATCTCGCCACATCAGGCTGGAATTTCACCTTGAATGTGATTAGCGTTTCTCCGCGATGCACCGACCAGGTATGCTTCATATACTGTTGAATACTGAAGCCCCCTTTATCGAAGCTGCTGTTCGTCATCTCTACATGGCGAAAGCGGCTCATACGGAACATTCGAATCTCTTCATTTCGATGGCAAAATCCAATCAAGTAGAAGCGCTGTTCGCGTGGTACTAAACAGTAAGGGTCGACTTCCCTCTCGCTCTCCGCATTGCGACTCTGAGTATGATAAATGACGCGAATCGTCTTCTGAGCCACAATTGCCTCCATGATCGGAAGAAGGTAATTCGGACTGTCTTCCTTGTAGGCAGGCGCCCCCATCTGAATGAGATTCGCAAAGCTTTCCATCGCATCCCGTCGCTTCTGCTTCTCTTTCACATGAGTCGCCATGACTTTGTCGTATGCCGAATCGAATTCAGGCGTCAGCTTACTCTTGTCTAACATTGAAGGAAGAATGGAAAATACCATCTCCTCTTCCTCTGTAAAATTAAGCGGATACAGCGCAAAGTTGCCGATAAAGTGATACCCTGCCCCATATCCTTCATTCGTTACCGGAGCAACAAAGTCTAGTGTGCGTAAATATCTATAGATCGTTCGATCTGACACTTCACATTTGCGTGCCAACTCCAGCGCAGATATGCCTGGATTCGCCTGTATCGCCATAATGATCTTCATGACCTTAATCATTTTATCCGACATGGTTATGCTTCCCTCCAGATGTTGAAATTCCCTATAAATATTGGATATTCGACAACGTCCATAGGTCTTCCTGCCCAATTTATCCAAATAGGGGATTTCGTCATCTCCTGCGCTTATGAGCAATGTTCAATACGTTGCTGCCCTTTATACCAGTCCATTAACTTCGCAATATCTCCTTCGGCTGCGCCAGTAAATATGTATTCCTTGGCTTTCGACGGCGAATTGATGATGATTTCCACCTGATAGATGCCACATCCATGCTGAATCCGATTCTGATGATAATCGATAGATTGAATAGCTTGTCTAAGGACATAGATCGTTGTTCGGGTGATGCCAGGCTTTGCAAGCACAAATTGTTTACCGTGAGTATCCCAGTACGTTCCGGCGTACCTTTTTCTACCTGACCAATACACTGCCGCTAGCAACGGCGTTGCTAACCATGCCCAAATTGACATACAAGCACCCAATCCGATAACAAGCATCCCCATAGCGAGAGGGAGAACAATAAAATACATCGCCTTGCCTGAGGGCAGGTTCCGCTTAGGCATCGTTAAGGTGAATTCAGGAAGCAAACGCTCCATCGCAGTATACAGTTCTGGACGATGAACCGCAGGAAGAAGCAGCTTCATTCGCCGTTCCCCCTCATACCCTACGCAATCCATCCAGATAGATACATAGCCGAACGCTCGACTGAGTAAATGCTCCTTGATGCGAATCGACTGAATTTTGGCTACATGAAGGGAAATAGATTTTCTCTCCTGCCAGCCGTACTGCACATGCAGATATGCGCCGTCTCGGATAACGGTCCATCGATTATATCGAATTTGCATCATGACAAGCGAGAACAACCATGTAGCGAACGCACATAAAGCAATAATCCCGAGAACTTGGAGCAGGACGGGGACAACATCTATGTTGAGTATCATTTTCCACATTTCATTTTTGAAAAAGGCTACCAAGCTTACTTCTTCTCCCTCAGAACGAGGCTCAATCCAATCCCATATATACGTAACGATGGATAGACACAAGGGTACTCCCATCCAAAACGTATTCGAGCTGATGGATCTCATAAAAATATCCTTTGGTTGAAGCACCCATGATGGCTTGGCTTGACCGTGACTACGCACTGACCGATTGATCTCAGCAAGGAGAATGTCCGCCTTGTCTCTTGTCAGTACAAATGTTGCATCCGCCTCCTCATTCGAATCAGAGGTTTGCAATTCTATGGTTGTCGCCCCCATGATTCGCTCCATCCACGTTGCCTTCATCGATATATTCGTAATCCGTTCCAGCGGGATTGTTCGATGAGTCGTGTTGAATACCCCTTGTTGAATCAGAAGTGCAGACTCATCGATCTGATAAGTGTCTTTCCACCACGTAATCATAGACCACAGCAAAATAGATACACCGATTACCACCGCCAGTACATACACCCAGTATGGTTGCTGTCCTGTTCCTGCCTTAATCTCGTTGAACAGCATAAGTGTATACGGAATAATCATGTAACGGACGGAACGGTATACATGAACGAGAATCTTGATTGGATGCTGTCTATTCACCATACGCACCCGTATCCCCTATCTTGGCGAGCTCAATGACCTGTCGCCGCAGCTTTTTCGTATCTTCCTCCAACAAGCCTAAGATGTAGTTCGCATCACCTGCCGTCACAATGGCCAGATCAGATATGCCAAGCTTTTTTTGAATAACATCCTGCTCGATAACCACATGCAGCACGCGGCTGAGCGGAATAACCGATGAATGAGCAGACCATATATTGCCCCACCGGATTATAATTTCATCAGAAGTCAGGACATAGCTTCTTCGTGCATAAGAGAATCGAACCCCATAGAAGATATAGAATAATGCTTTGCACCAATGGAAAAGGAGATAGGCCGCTGCTGCATACATGATCCACTTCCATTGAGGCAGCCACATGAGATGAATGGCAATTGGAATACTGACCAGTGCAGTCCTCTTAAGTGCTGATAGAAAACGGTATATGCGCCAGTAGGGTATGACATTGGGATGAAGTTGTTGCTCACTAACCGTTGAACTCATAGCTATTTTTTGTCACCTCTCTGAGATAGATTGTCTCTATTATAGAGGCTCTCAACGACAAATCTTGTCAGCGAATATATGTTCTACGCAAAAAAACAAGCATTTCGCTCCATGATCGCATGAATCATGTAGTAGAAATGCTTGCTTCGCGTTCTTATTTAATTCATTTCATCCCACGCATTCACGGATGCGACCGCTCTCTGCTCGGGTCATTTTTCCTTTTGGACGATTTCAATCCACGCATCCGCGTAGGATGCGACTAGACACCGCAACATGGGCATTGCCTGTATACGAATTTCAATCCACGCATCCGCGTAGGATGCGACTCCTTCTTGGGCGTGTACCACTTCACCAGCAACATTTCAATCCACGCATCCGCGTAGGATGCGACGGCACGGTCGCTAACGGCACGGATATTGCGATCATATTTCAATCCACGCATCCGCGTAGGATGCGACTATCGACCTTGGATGGACGGTGAATCCCGAAGTCGATTTCAATCCACGCATCCGCGTAGGATGCGACTTGGAGCGCGCGGTTGACGCGACGTTCATCATAATTTCAATCCACGCATCCGCGTAGGATGCGACAGCGTTCATGTTTTGGTCTACACTTTGGTATAGCTATTTCAATCCACGCATCCGCGTAGGATGCGACCTTGCCATTGCCTCCTTCCGTGAGTCCTATGGAAATTTCAATCCACGCATCCGCGTAGGATGCGACGTTCATTCGATACACCATAAACAATCTATTAAATGCATTTCAATCCACGCATCCGCGTAGGATGCGACTGCTGTGGCCATTCCTTTGGCATTTTACGTAGCATTTCAATCCACGCATCCGCGTAGGATGCGACTCCACTCCATATTTAACTCCTACCTTCCATAGTATTTCAATCCACGCATCCGCGTAGGATGCGACGCTATATTCGGAACTGGTGCATCAGTTCTTGATTTTATTTCAATCCACGCATCCGCGTAGGATGCGACGCAGAGTTTTATGCAGCAGCACAAAACAGTATATTTCAATCCACGCATCCGCGTAGGATGCGACGTCACCCTACTTTGAAATTTTTCATGGACCTGACATTTCAATCCACGCATCCGCGTAGGATGCGACACCTGCTCGAAGCATTCCCGGCTTGTGCATGTCGCATTTCAATCCACGCATCCGCGTAGGATGCGACCTTGCCCAATGCTCGCTCCGTAATATGCTGTTAAATTTCAATCCACGCATCCGCGTAGGATGCGACCACTTCCTTGCACTGTAACGTTAAAGTCGCCAAATATTTCAATCCACGCATCCGCGTAGGATGCGACACAGCTAAAGCCTGTACCTTTCGCTGAGTATTTTATTTCAATCCACGCATCCGCGTAGGATGCGACTCCATGCAAGCGGCATGTGCTGGACTATCTTGTAATTTCAATCCACGCATCCGCGTAGGATGCGACACGAATGCCATTGCATCTTGCATGTATACAACGATTTCAATCCACGCATCCGCGTAGGATGCGACTGTATTTACATCTTTCATGTTGCCATATGCATCAATATTTCAATCCACGCATCCGCGTAGGATGCGACCTTCTACGACATCGTCTTTAAGATCATACTGAGATTTCAATCCACGCATCCGCGTAGGATGCGACTATTACGTGTATCGAGATGATGTCCGCATCGCTATTTCAATCCACGCATCCGCGTAGGATGCGACTTCACCCATGTTTTTGATCACCTCTATAAACCTAGATTTCAATCCACGCATCCGCGTAGGATGCGACAATATTTAAATTCAATCCAGAAACCGAAGAATTATTTCAATCCACGCATCCGCGTAGGATGCGACAATGTCGTAAAGCTGACCCAAATCCCATTTAATTATTTCAATCCACGCATCCGCGTAGGATGCGACTTGCCTCTTAACTTCGCTTACAACCACCCCCACCGATTTCAATCCACGCATCCGCGTAGGATGCGACGGCATCATGGGTTACCGCGCCAGCGCCTCAGTTATTTCAATCCACGCATCCGCGTAGGATGCGACCGGATTGCTCCGAGCTTTATTTATGTCCTATATAGTAATTTCAATCCACGCATCCGCGTAGGATGCGACGCTGACCTGGTCGCAAGGTAATCCGCTCTCCTGAATTTCAATCCACGCATCCGCGTAGGATGCGACATGGAGCCTATGGACGTTATACAACGCCGTATCGAAATTTCAATCCACGCATCCGCGTAGGATGCGACTGAGTATGACATTTCAGTTTACATTGCATTGTCTATTTCAATCCACGCATCCGCGTAGGATGCGACTCTTAATGGATTGGGTGACAGGCGTTAGAGCTGCGAAATTTCAATCCACGCATCCGCGTAGGATGCGACAATATACAACCAGCATTTAATAATAACGTGCCAATATTTCAATCCACGCATCCGCGTAGGATGCGACGGACGAGCCTTTACGCCGAAGGAGACAGTGGAGTATATTTCAATCCACGCATCCGCGTAGGATGCGACCAAGAACATTGGATGAACTTCTACTACATCATTATTTCAATCCACGCATCCGCGTAGGATGCGACTTAGTAAGCAGGGCACAGGTTTAACTATCAAAAAATTTCAATCCACGCATCCGCGTAGGATGCGACGAGTGATTAAATCTTTCAAGTTGCTTACGAGTAATGATATTTCAATCCACGCATCCGCGTAGGATGCGACAGCGATTTTTGACCAAAGCAATCAAAATAACTGGATACAATGATTGAATTAGTCAAATTTCGCGATTATTGAAAAAAAACAACTGACAACCATACATCAATATCATGGAACTGGAATAAAAATAGCAAAAATCAGGTGCGAATGTCCCAGGGAAATCATGTGCACTTCACATTCGCACTAGAAAATTAATGACCCGTCCAAATCGATCGATTCCTTCACACCGATATGCTCCACCTTGTTCTTATAGTTATTGCCTAACTGATAGAATCGAAGGCTGTCTGCCTTCTGATCAATTATATCTGCAAGCTGGATCTTGAGAGCGGCGAATTGAGCGGCATCCACATTGCATTCGAACACCGAATGCTGCACACGCTGACCATAATTTTGGCACATCTTCGACACCTTGCGCAACCGTCTCTGTCCGTCACTACTAGTGGTGCTGACATCATACGTAATTAACACCAACAATCCCATAACACCTACTTCCACAAAAATGGAGGGTATTCATCCAGATCACCGCGCAAATAGCGAGCTAGCAACAATGCTTGGGCATGCGGGACCAATCCCCAGTTTATGTTTTCCCCGAGAAAAGGATGGCTAATCTTCTCTTGTTTTTTCTTCTGCCACGCATCCAAAAACTTCTTTCGCGCCTCATCCGTCATCAGGACGGCGCCATTTTCCTTCTTGAAAAAATCATCTTTGTTCACAATACGCTTGTTGATCAAGCTGAGAACAAACTTGTCCGCATAGACGCCCCGCAGTTCTTCCATCACATCCAACGCCAGAGACACTCGTCCCGGCCGGTCACGATGCAGAAAGCCGACATAGGCATCAAGCCCGACTGCTTCCAAGGCGGCTGCCATATCATGAGCCAGTAAGGTATAGGCTAGCGACAGCATCGCATTGACGTTATCGAGCGGCGGTCTGCGCGAACGTGTGTGAAAATAGAAATCATCCGGCTGCTGCAAGATCATGTGACCGAACACTCTGTTGTAGCTTACAGCAGCTTGACCTTCCAAGCCTCTCAACCGCTCTAAATCCTCACATGCCCTGACTTCAAGCATAAGGGCGGATAGCTGCTCCGACACCGCTTTGAATTGTGCCACATCTACCCGCAGCGGATAATCCCGGGTCATTCGTTCAACCATCCATTTATGATTGTATATCTTAGCTACGATAAAGTTGCGGGCAATTTTCGCTGACCAAGCTTCATCCTCGGATATCGCATATTGCTTTTTCCTTAGCACAACGTTGCCTTTGCTCTGCCCGATGACCCTAGCTAGAAACCTTCCGCTCAGCGTCAAAAAGGTAATCGAAATATTCCGATCCGCACAATATCCCATTAAAGCCGGACTGGCCCCCGTATATCCGAAGGATACGATTGCTTCCAGATTATGCAGCGGCAGTCTGCCCAGCTTCTGCTGCTCCTTCAGCAGTACGATATTGTCACCGTCCAACGACAAATAAACGTCGGGCTGGTTTATATATAACGTATTAAGAAGACGCCTCATCCTTGATCTTCCCCTCAATATAGCTTTTGACCGTCCGTTTATTCATCAGTGCGGGCAAACATATCGAATGAAGCGAACAGCTTTTACAAAATGCTCCTGTCTTCACTTTCGGCGTAATCTTGCGCTTATAATAATCTTGCATCTCTGCGGCTATCTTCCGTACCTTCTGCTTCACATCATCCGTAAGCGGTACTTCAATCCGATGCTTCAGCTCTTGATAAAAAAGGTATCCAGTCTGTACATCACACAGCAGCATCTCTTCCAGACAGATCGCTTGCGCCGCCAATTGCAGCACATCCGATTCATCCTTCTTCGGCTTGCCGCGCTTGTATTCGACCGGATATGCCAAATATGTGCCATCCGCTCCGTTGATAGGTACCCCACGCTCATCGCGGAGGAACTCTACAACATCGCACACTCCGGTGAACATCAGTTCATGCGATTTCACAGACATCGCACGAACGACAAGCTTATCGCCACGCTTTTCTCTCGTAAACGGCTGATCGGCATGGCGATGGAGATGCTGCCCTTCGATTGTTCTTACATTCTCCTCCCACTGCTGCTCTACATGAATGAGTGCCCATTGCCGCTTGCAAAATTGAAAGTGCTGAATGCCAGACAGAAGTAAAAAGTCGTCCTCATCCTTACAGGCCATCAATAACCTCTACCTTCAATCCTTCCAACTCATCCCACGCAATTGTATAATCCTCTATGGATTTAGGTTCCTCCTTGTTTTTGCTAACCTTCAAGGAACGGTGTACTTTGGCTGAAGAATACTGACCAAGCTTCGAATGATGCTCCCACCAGAACAATTTCACTACTTCCATACTGCCGTCTGGTCTGGCAGAAGATGCGTCATTTTCGAACAATGTCACGAGTGCCTGCTTGATCTTCTCCGCATCGTCATTCGAAAATCCCGTCTTCTCTGCTAATTGGGTGTTAATGCTGCCGTAGCAGACATACACGCCAAAGTCAACGCGGTGCTTCATCCCCATCGTGTCCGAACCTTTCTCTTTGCCCGGTTCAGAATTTACGCTTTTCGTAATTTGCATACTCGTAATATCAATCGGCTCTACGCTCGTTGCCGTATGGATCGACACCGGCCCGCGCACGCCAACCGAGACACCTTTATCCGCTCCCCCTTTGAAAGCGAACACTTGGCCAAAGCTCCGGACATCAATCCATTCCTCACAAGCTAACTTGGCGAACTCCTCACTTGATCCGTCTTTTGCTTTCATAATTTTAGCTAGCGTCTCATTTGCTTCGGCACGTTCTCTCAAGCTCTTGAACGAATCCGTGTTGCGATCATTGGATTGGACGAAAATAGACTCGCCGTTGTCTTGCAATCGATTTCTTATTTTACGCTTCAAGGCCACATCCGATATTTCGCCATGTCCGTCATAGTTCTGACGCGGACGATTCCCGTTCAGCGGGTCGCCATTGGGATTTGCCTTCGTTACCGAAAATACAACCGCAAAGTCAACTTTATGATCCAAAACTGTCATGATTCCAGCTCCTCTTCATTGGATTGTTGGATTGGGCTTTCTTTATTCTCTTTTTTTTGATAGAGCTCATGTCTTTGACTATAGAAACCTAACAGATACTTTCCTGATAATGGCTTGTTATTAAAGTCATCAGGATGAAATGCAGATGCAATCTCGTCGATGATTCCAGATAAATAATAGCCTTTCGACCCTAATCTCGCTTGGTACGGCTGCAAGCTGGCTTGAATGGTTCTCCATGTTCGTTCTGGATGCTGTGCAAATGAATTCATATACCGAACCGCATTACTGGCACGCACATGACTTGACCCTGATTTGCCGGATCGGCGTGCTTCTTCGTCCAACACCCGACGCTCCAACACATCAGCAACCGCCAGCAACCGCCCGAACAGATAGCTTCGATCCATATTTTCCTTATCCAATGCCACCTCGTATCCCTCCTTTTTATTCAGCGAATCTTTATTGACCAAGGCGCAAGCGATGCTTAGCGTCTTTTCCCATTCCCATTTTTCCATCGAGATCGGGTTGGAAGCGCGGCGGATCGCACTATTGACAATGTCAGACGGAATCTCTCTTTCATCCACGATACAAGGCAGCATGCGCTCCATTAATCCCTTCACGATCTTCTCGTTCGCCTTGGAGCCATAAGCTGCAAATGCAATATCCTTCGTAGACGGCGCACCGTAAAACTGTACAAAATCTCCATTTTCGTCCTTGCGATAACGGTGCAGCCATACACAGGTCGTGTGCCATTTCAACAAACGGTCGAAGTATTGCTGCTTGTCCATCATCCGATAGTAGAGCACGGCCATTCGCCCTGTTGTCGCCGAGTCGAGAACAAGCAGATTTACATGGGATTCAGAAGAAGAGGCGAGCTTATTGCGATAGCCATCCAACGCCTTGGCCACTTCTTGTGCCAACTCTCGATTCGTGTAGGATTTTTGCTGTACGACGAACGGGGAAGGATCAAGTGAGAACGTGTCGTCTTCCGGGGCCGGGACATAAAGCGCATCGTTCGCCCATACGAGAAAAACGCGCTGATCAATAATCTTGACCTGCCGCTGAATAAGCCACTTTAATGCATTATGGGCTTTCTGCGATACTTCGTAGCTGATGCTTGCCACTTCATCACTATGACTGAACCGTCCTCTGAAGGTGAAGCCGCTCGTATCATTCGCCGAGATGAGCTTGGCTTTATCTGCCGCGTTGCGGATCTTATTCGCATGTTTGTCTGTACCGGGCAGCATGTTGCCTGTTACATAGCAGAGCTTCTCGGCTCCAAGCCTCTGGTTGTAATACTGCACGAACGATTCGTACATCTCCGGATCATTCCATACTTTTTTCAGATGCTGATTTGGCGAGTAAACGTTAAACCGTATGAAGGCACTATCTTGTTCTCCGGTCAGTACAGCAAAAATCTGCGGTTTCTCGCTGTACATAGAGACATATTTTTTGTCCCATTTTCCGATCAGATGGTTATTGGCATCCAGTACCAGCTTCTTGTCCTCCACCAGGTCCTGTATCAACCGTCCTTTGCTCACATACGCATATATGCTCTTCACTTTGGCATGGGCATAGGGAGATGACGCCCAGTCTCCTAATTGCTCGATATAAGCGGTGAACGGATCTTCCTTCTTTACTGGCCCGCCATAGGCCGTATAGTCTCCAGCCACATAGCTGATTTTATCGTGCAGCGGATACGGTGCCACCTTGGAGCCCGCCCGGCTCGACGAAGCTTCCGTGCAAGGTATTAACGTACTGCCATCGCTCTTATCGACGAAGGTTGCAGAATGAAATTCGCCGTCTTCCGTTACATTTACTTCGATATGTGCCGTCTGCGTCGTATGCGAAATCGGCAGCAGCGTATATTCTTGCTCGTTGTACTTTTTCTCGATGACGCCAACCCGATCCAGATTCGCTTCATACGTTTTATATAATTGCAGCAACCAGCTCATCTTGCTTCACCCGCTTCCATTTGGGCAAACAGATCATCAACAGATTCCATATGATCGCCCGTGAACTGCTTAGGCTCCATATCCGCAACAGCGCGTACTTGGGTACATTGCTCCGGCGCAATAAACTCAATCATCCCGTTCCGCATAACCGGATTCCACAGCCGCGTCTCCATCTGCCTTCTGCCGGTCTCATCCGGGTAGTTAATGCCATGTACCATCGTTCCCAGATGGATATCGCCATAGTTATCGTAGAAGCTCTCACCTTCCCCGAACACACAAGGTTCCACATAACCTTGGCACTCTCTTGACCCGAGAAAGATGTCCCGGCGCCCACCTGCTTGCAGGGAACGCTTCAGTATATTGTGATGCTTGTGCTCATTGCGGTCGTATTCCAGATCTGGTCTGTGCGGGTTAAAAATAAAATGTGCTCTACATTGGTATCGCACATCTTTTAAGTAAGTATAGTTAGCCAGTGTGTTGCCCCCACCGTAGTCAATGGGCCGAACCCCCTTAGATTCCATGCGTATCGGATTCATGACGCGTACTGCATCCACGATAAACAGCAAGGTCGGCTTCCAATAGATTGATTCTACAATTCCCTTCAAAGCTTGATAGGTAGGCACCTGGTAAGATAGCTTTTCTCCGCCCAGCTTCGTTAGTGGATCGGTGAACAGAGCATAGTTCCCATATACCTCGAACTCGATGCTGTTCCTCATCACGCCGCCTCCTTTCTATAGGTATCAAAAGGACAATAATCCCATTTTACTTTCATTTTCAAGATCCACTCCATAATCTTCACTGTAAGCGCCTTCTTTCAGCACGAGAACGCTCCCATCCAGACAGCTATCCAGCCCGCCACTGCGATCTAGTTGTTGGAGCTCATGCTTATAGAGATTAACCGTGAACTGCTGCGCTTTCCGCAGCAACAGTGTGAGATCATCAATGGTGGCAGCTCCGTTCAGGTCGGCAATAACGTCTTTGCCTTCACCATAAGGGACAATGACGGATGTCGTATGACTATCTATGACCTGAAAATGCTTCGCTGCCGTGCCATAGCTGTTCGCGATAAATAGCGGAGGCTGTGCTTTCTTCGTGTGACAGTAGGCTTGAAAATACGTATCTTCTCCGCCCCGTTCTCCGTACAACAACTCCGTCATGTTCTTTCTCAGCTTCGGAATAGGATAGTTCAAATTCAATTTGAATTCCGAATAGTACTCTTGGAAATACCACTCCATCGCCCGACGTGACAATATGTCACCACCATGAGCCGACGAATCACGCTTCATGTCGATGAGCATCTTCTTCGCCGCTTCTTTGCCAACCCTGATTTCCATCAGCTTGTCCAAATTCTCTTCCGCATGATCTATAATATAAACCTTCCGAATCCCATCCTCTCCATGCCGGTTGCAGCGTCCTGCCGCTTGCGCAATCGAGTCCAATCCGGCCAGAGAACGTATGACACAACCGAAGCTGACATCAACCCCCGCTTCAATTAGCTGTGTACTAATGCAAATGACTTTTTCCTCTCGCTCCAGATGCTCCTTCACTTTCTGCAAAATATGGAACCTGTGCGCCGCACACATGGAGGTGCTTAAATGATAGACGGGAATAGCCTCGCCTTGCTCTTCCATGGATCGTGTCATCAATTGCCGATACAAGTGTTTGACCACAGACTTCGTATTCAAAATAATAAGAACACTGCCAATATCTTCGATTGTATTTTGCACAAAGTCAGCCAGCTTATCGGTATCGAACGTCTCCCCCGTCGCTTGATCTACAATCTCGACTCGCTTGAATGCTTCAATGACATGATCAATGTTGCCTATCATTTCGCCGTCTGAATTAATATCGAGCTTCTGCTCCACGAAGTCCAGTGCTGGCTGCGTTGCCGTACAGAGAACGATGCTGGATTGACCATAGTGCTTAAGGAAGTTTAGTGCCTGATTGAACAACGAAATGCAAGGTGTTGGAACCTTCTGCACCTCATCGAATATAATTACCGCTTCGCACAAATTATGAAGTCTCCGAATGTTACGGCTCCCGTGAGCAAAGAACACATTAAGGAATTGCACCATCGTCGTAAAAATAATAGGAACATCCCAGTTATCCTTGGCCAGCTTGGCTTTCTGCTGCTGTGTCATGGCGAAGCCGTCCAGTTCTTCATCATCATCGTGTTCATGTTCAACTACGTTAGAATGATGTTCCAATATATTCAACTCGTCCTCTAAAATACTGCGAACCGTTGCGGCATTCTGTTCAATAATTGTAGTATAAGGAACGACATAGATAATGCGTTGTTTGTGAAAGGTCATGGCATGCTTCAAGGCGTATCGCAAACTTGCTAACGTCTTGCCGCCTCCGGTTGGTATCGATAAGGTATAGATTCCAGACGGTTTCGCAGCAAATTGCTCACATTGCGCTGACATCTCACTTCTGAGCCTATTAATAGACGTATTGGCATCTTCATGCTCTGCAAACAAACATACCTTTTCCAGTAATTTCGCATAGTAGTCTTCGAACAGGTTCGCCACATTCACTTTTGGTTCTTTGTGTACATTAGCTTCAAAACATCTCGTGTTCGTCCGGTCTGCATCAATCAATGCACTGAACACGAACTTCGTGAGGAACATGAGCTTCCGTTCAGAGCTGCCAGTCGTATTTTGCGCCATAAATTGTTCCAGTTCTGCCGCAGCCCGATCTACATATTGATGAAATTCCCACTCGCTTATGACATGCGTAAAGAAGGATTGCTTGCTTTCCTCATATTCTTCCGGCTGCTTATCCCTAACACGCCTTAAATAAGGAGACTCCAAATCCTGATTGAGATAATCATGCAAATAAGAGTGGTGCGAAATGATGGCGTTGCCGACAACTTCAGCTAACAGGCCTTTATATTTCGTGATATTGGTCATATGAAAAAACTCATATAAAAGCTTGCCTCCTGCCGTCGAATGGTCAACGCTGCCTCTCTTCACCTGCACATTAGAATTACTTACAGCCGCTATAATATAATCGCGAAATTCTTGTGAATATTTTCCCATATCGTGGAGCATACCTGCTAATCCGGTCACATGGGGGACACCCAGCTTCGTCCCGTAACCTTCCGCTAATGCCCTCACCTCTAACAAGTGCGCCTCGACTGTCTGTACCTGTTGGTCACTTTCACGAATATGAGCAATCGAATTCATATCAACGCCCCTCATTGTGTGTCATGAATTTCATGATATGAACAAAGACAACAAAAGCAATACTTTTGACCTATTTCTACAGAACCCCACAATTATCTACAATTTACCATATTGTTTGTACATAGTAAACGACAAATAGTGAACAAAAAAAGGACATCTACCGAACCAGCATTAGTTCCATTGATGTCCTGTGCAGGTAATTTAGGTATTCGATTCATGTTCCCATATCGGATATGACTCGCCACTCCACCGCCTACTCAACCTACACGACATCCGCGTAGGATGCGACTTCGATCTTCCTTATACACCTTGAGTTAATGAGATTTCAATCTACGCATCCGCATAGGATGCGACCGGGCTCCGTACTGCTCAGCACAATCGATAGCAGCTTTATTTCAATCCACGCATCCGCATAGGATGCGACCTTACATCGGATGGGCTTGTAACCGGCGTATTATTTCAATCCACGCATCCGCATAGGATGCGACCGGAACTGAATCGTCCCGTAACTGTTCCCATCGGATTATTTCAATCCACGCATCCGCATAGGATGCGACGCAAAACGTCAGCTCGCGATGAGATCATCGAAAAGGCATTTCAATCCACGCATCCGCATAGGATGCGACTAGCTACGTCGAACAGACGATTTTCTTCAATGGTATTTCAATCCACGCATCCGCATAGGATGCGACAATGTCATAAAGCTGACCTAAATCCCACTTAATAATTTCAATCCACGCATCCGCATAGGATGCGACAGCGAATTTTGATCAACAAACTCAAAATTCCAGACAAATAAGATCGATTAGTTCATAAAAATGATTTTTTCAATCACAAGATGATAAACCCTTAATTGATAGCACCAAAACAATTACATATATTGTAATTATTTTGGTGCGAATCCCCCAGGGAATTCATGTGCACTATACATTCGCACCGAAGAATAAACGGAATATTTTCACATCAGCTTCATAAAATTAGCAAGAAATAGTCAGATGCAATCATTTTCCATCCTCTACTTACACGATAAGGCATTCTCGATATAAAAATCAACTTCATTCAAATAGGATCTGATGTATTTTTTAACATTCAATCCAACTTACTCGCGTCTTCTTCTAAGGCATTATAGAAACTCTCCATATTATGCCCACCATATATATATCTGGTCCTACCGCCTCTTTTAAATCCATCAACGTTTACCAAGTGAGCATAGGGTATTTGCATTTTCTCAGCATCACTTACTATGTCGCTTAATGCATCACTTTTATTAAAGGCATTACCCATCCCCTCTATCCGATGCCCTGAACCGCCGCCCTTTCCCCAGACCCATCCGCTTATACTTACATAGGGGGATTTTTATTTTTGAGAAGGACGGGGATCCTCTGATTCGTCCCTGCCTGCATGCCGTACATACGACATTCGCTCCGCCAACGATTTCGGCATTCTCCCGAGCAGATTGGCAATTTCGGCTTCCAGATTGTCGACCTTTTCCCCAAGGCTCTTCGCATGTCTTCGCCTTGCCATCCTTCGGCAGTCCATTCTTGCTCACATGGTCAGAACCAGGAAGATGGAGCACCGTTCCTTTGCGACCTTCTCCGTCCGGCAGTTTCCGGGAAATCCCCGCAGCTTCTCCTGCGTCGCCCAGCGCCTCCACACCTTTAACCGATTTCCCCATCCCCCATAGGGTCATACGCCGTTTTCTTCCCCGACCGTATATCGTCTATATAGGCTTGCCCTTGTTGAAAACCCTTCACCAAGTCATTCCGCTCTTCTAACGGTCCAATGGACTCTCCTGTAGCAGTCTGATATGCCCCACGAACCAACGCATCGCTCATTACGCTTGCAATTGCACCGGAGTCTGGATCGTCTCTATCTGAGTCCATGGGAATCAACCGACTATCGAACTCTCTGGACAACGCATTGCTGAGTACAGCATCTCCTACGTCAACAGCAAAATTCCATATGTTCAATGCTGTATCAGCATAGGTTTGAAATTGAGATTTCACCTGTACTGCATGATTGGCTTCTATCCTGCGAGTTTGGACAGCCTGCTCCCCATCCCGCGCCAGCTCCTGCTCGAATGCGCTCATCATCTGGGGAAATTGCTGCCGCTTCTCGGCATTCAGCTCGATCTTCTCGTTGCTCATACTCACGTCTTCGCCTAGCTCAATCGTATCTGACGGCGTCGTAATCGACAACCCTTCCGCACCGTACAGATGAACCTCCTTCCCCGTCAGATTCATACTGCCCGTTGCCTGAATTCGTATCTGACTGCTGCTATCCAGATTCACACCCGTATACGCATTCATCGAGATGTACAGCGTTCCCTCTTGTGCCGTCATCATCAATTCCTTATCCCCAAGCGTGAACTCCTTGCCTTGCGGATTGCCGAATGACTTCACGCCCGGATCCATCATCTTCTGCTCGCTCTTCACGGCATAATCGCCCTGCGGCTGCATCCGTACCGAATGAATGACCATCGCATCATCTTCTTCACAGCTTGGAAAATACAGCTTCACCCGCGCCCCCAACTCCGGCATCAGGTACAGAATCTGATTGCCCTCCGCCGCATACGGGAACCACTGCGCCTTGCTCGCATCCTGCTGCCCGTCCATATCCAGATGCAGCTTCACCTGATTGCGGCTCACCAGAATAATTCGGCCGTCTATTGAAGCCCCGATAATCGCGGCATTGTCGATTCGCTTGCACTTCACTTCTTCCCGCACTGCGCATACATAAGTCCAACGAAGCAGCCCCTGCGACATTGTGCCTGTACGCTGGATAACGCTCAGCCGCCTCCCTGCAAGCAGCACTTCATCCCCGAGCTGCAACAGTCCGGCATGCTCGAATTCATATGTAGCAAATGAGTACGCACTGACACAGGTCGTTCTCACACCTGCGATTCCGTTCTCTTCTACTGCACCGAGCCAAGCATTTGCCGAATGTTCCGCCGCACGCTCCCAGATACTTGCTGAACTCGTTGCACGGTTGAAACTGTTAATGTTCTCTAACTCACTGCCTGAATTACCCATGCCTCCTGTTATGCTTCCAGCTATCCCTCCACATAAGGTGTTCACCCAATGAACCTCATACGGCAAATTCTCATCCAGCATGAATGGCATGCGGCCATTCGGCAGCCCCGTCCACAAGCGAACCGTATGAGAAGCCACATCCGGAGCAAGCAGCGCACCAACATGTGACGCCAGCCGCTTCAAGAATGCCCAATCCGTCTCTTCGTACTGCATGATGAACTTGCCTTGCTTGCGTTTGCCGAAGGCAGTATCAATAAAGTCCCCGCCATAATAAGGCGAGACGATCTCGTCTACAATCTGACTATACAAGCCGTCTTCCTGCACTGCATGCCATCATCTCCGCCTGTACCAACTGCACATCTGCCCGCAGCTTCTTCGCCTGCACCGCCATCTCCCTCTGCAGCGTGGCCATATCCTCTGTCCGCACAGTATGGTTCAACAGACATACGCCGAACATCGCAGAACTAGCCTCATCGGTATATACGTCTTGCTCATGTTCGTTCGCCTGCTGTTCCCGCAGACGTATTCCTTTTGGTATAAACTGCATGGAACGCGGCAAGCAAATGCCTGCTCGCCCATTGAGCAGCTCTTTATCTTCAAGCTCTATACGCTGTCCCTCATATTCAATCACGCCGCGCTGCACCGCGGCGTCCCAATCGTCCGGTATCATCATCGCAGCTCGCTCTTCCGCTTCCACCAACTGCTGGCGAACGTCCAATTGATTGTGCACCATGAGAAAACGTTCATCCCAGAACTCCGTCATCTTGCCGCCCCCTCCGCCAGTTCGACCTTGCGCAGCACGAATCCGCTCAGCCCTCTGCGCAGCAAGCTCTCTGCTGCCTCCAAGCTGACGATCACATAAGGCTCCCGAATACCGGCAACTGTGAACAGATGATGATGCTTCACACGCTCCTTATCCAGCACCAGCTTTTTCAACTGCCGATTCGGATGGAATTCGCTCTCCGGCGATAGGCAATCCAGCTCCGGAATGTGCATCGCCCAATACATGTGCTGCTCGCCCCGCTTCCGATCGATGAGGTCAACACGCTTCGCACGCAGTCCCAGATGATAGCGCTCCAGAATAACTTTCATCCGCTCCGATGCCATCCGCAATGGATACTCCAGCCAATCCACATATTCGCCCTGTCTGCCCGTGTACTCCTTCGCATCTGCCACCGTTATCGCAATGAGCTTCTCGAAGTCTTTGCCCTGCAACTCCTGCGACACTGGCTCAACCTTGCGATCAATCCGTTCATCTGCCAGCAGCACATAGTAATCACGCATCTTGCCGCCTGCTCCTCACTGAAGCGATAGCACTCCCGGTCCTTCTGCAAAAAAACGGCATCCCCCGGCCTTGCCCCTGTAAAATCAGCTCCATACAGACGAGCATGCGTGAAGTCGGCCCCTTCCATATTAGCCACCCCGAGCAAGCCTGGCTGACGGTTCACCCCGCTTGCCATCCCTTGTCCATTCGTGTAAGACAAGTCAACACCTCTCATGTCGCAGTCACGGAAGTCCGCATCACATAACAAAGAATCGCGAAGCCATTCGCTTTAGAAACTGCCAATCCGTCTCCTCATACTGCATCGCAAGCGTACCCAGTACCTCGTCCTCGGAAGCACAATGGATAAAGTCCGAGCCCGCATAATCAGACAATACCGAACGAACGAGCCCCGCGTACGACATGTACGGATTCTGGAACGAACGCTTCTTCTTCTCTATATCGAGCAGATAGCTATGGGATACGGCATGTGCCGTCAAGTAATAAATGCCGCGCACAGACTTGATGCTTACTTGAGTAACAACACCCCGGAACCAATATTTCGGCTCACCTGACTCATTGTTAAGTGATACTCGCATCTGACCGTGTCCATCTGATAACTCTGCATAGCTGTCCTTCTTTTCCTCGGGAATGATGCCCGTTATCTTCAGGTGAACATGCTCATTGAACTGCTTGACAACCTTCAACGATTGCAAATTTGTAAACTCAAACGGCGCCACATAGATATCACCGAACGTCATCACCTTGTCTTGCATGCTGAATCCCTCCAACGCGCTACGAAGATTATCATAGCCCCCTGAATTACCTATATTTGGCATAATAGATCTAGTCGGTATTATCTGGTACTTATTTAATAGGGAAAAAGATTAATTTCATAATTCTGCTACTAAAAATGATAAGTTTGAAGATAAGTTCATGAACCGTGATTAATACCAGGACGGCTCCACCTGATACCGTTCGACAGAGGGTACCCGCTAGCGTCAACTCGACATAGCTATCCTTCTTCTCCACGGAGAAGATGCCCGTACATTGCCGTCAGGAATGCACATTGATCCACCTCTGTAAGAACAACTCGCTTATAAGCAACGTCTACCAAATATCAGCCGTTTTACTTTGAATCGTTCATGACATCTGAATCGCTATTTGTAAAATATTGTTGAATTATAGGAGATTAACACGAAATGTTTTTTGAAGTAGGACATTCCCATTTGATAAACCACATGGTAAAATATAGGAAATAATAACTAAGGATGAGAGTAGGTGCTTATGGGATGGAACAGATATTGTCCATCGGCGAATTAATACAGAGCTACAGGCGCAATAGCGGTATGACTCAGGCACAATTATCGGAATCATCCGGGATCCAAAAAGGCACAATCTCCAAAATTGAGAACGAAGATGTCAAAAGACCGGAATATTCGACACTCCGCCCGCTTGTCGAAGCGTTAGACATACCATTGGATGCTGTTGTCGAACTGTATATTGCCATTGATAGAAGAGCAGATATTCTGCTGCTTGTGTTGCAGGATGTCATCCAGTATTCAGGCTCTGCCGAGCTTGCACGAAAAGTAGGAGCCAAATTTCTGGAATCGCACAGCGACGAGAGTCACTCCTTAGTCGAACGCCTATATGGCTTCACAGCCAGCGTGGAACGTAAGGAAATTCGATTAGCCTTGTATCAATTAATCGTTGATTACTCCCGTGATCACGGCATGATGCCGTTTCTAGCAAGAGGCTTACTCCAGGTATACCTTATTGAACGTGATGACTTTTCCCGGATGCGAGATGTATACGACAGTGGTAAGCATATCGTGATGTACGCACATTTTTTAAGTTTGGAAGACCGCATCATGCTCTATTACAAGCTAGGAATTCATGCGTATAATTTATTTTTGTACCCACAGAGCATTGATCTTCTCCTTCCTATTATTGAGGAAGCAAGTTCAGACAATGAGTACTACATATATGCTCTCGGTATATTGCGGGGGGCATACTTTCGCATTGGGGAATATGATAAGTCCGAATATTACACTCACCTTTATTCACAGCATGATGCTCCTTACATCAAAGAAAATACCCAACTGATGAACGCAATGCTTGATGCCAAGAAGGGTATGATTGACAGAGCTGTAGACCAGTTTACATCTTTGTTAAAAACGTGTGATCAAAATATAGCCTTACAGGCTTTGAATCACTTAATGATTCTTTATTTAAAGGAACACAGACTAGATGAAATTGAAAATTTTCTTTCTTACCCAATTAACCTACAGCAGATCAGCGACAATAATCCCATCATGATTTCACAACTGGCTGAATATTATTACCATCGAGCGGAGTATTTCATCGCTGTAGATGAGTTCGACAAAGGTGTAATTGAGTTTCTCGAAGGCGCGTTTCACTTTTCAAGAGTGGACGATGTTCGTCGGGAAAAACAGTGCATTCACCTAATCATGCAAAGTCATTTAACGCAAAATATTTCGATGACCATACCAACCATGGAAAAACTGTCGGAGTACTACAAACGAACCGATTGGGAGGGATTACAGTGAAGCGTTTCGTGACAAAACTATATATCGGTCTTCTGAGCGCTGTCATTATCGGGGAAGCTGCAATTTCTATATTAGCACTCAGTGGAGACGGAATTCATCCTTGGTAACATATGAGAGTTGCTAAACTCGATAAAGACGTATCTGACTTCATCGAAGGTGCGTTTCATTTTTTTAAAAGCGGACGACGCTTCGTTAAGAATGACCGTGTATTCGCCAAATTATGCAAAATCATTTGGCTCAGGATATTACGATGACCATACCAACCATGAAAAAACTGTCGGAGTACTACAACCGAACCGATTGGCAGGGATTAAAGTGAGACGTTTCGCTCCAAAAGCATACATTGCTTTTCTGAGCGCTGTCATTATCGGGGAAGCTATGATGTCTTCGTTGTTTGGTAATAATGGCGGAATACTCCATGGTAAGAGTACCAAGCTGGTACTCTTTTCATTTTTAAAAGTTTCCCATTAATTCCTTTTAATAGGATCCATTCGACTCATTGTATACTAATAGTAAAGAAAGGGCGCCCCATTTTAAGAACTAAAGTGAGGTGACAGACTATTGTATACGGTGATGATCTACTAAGTAAAATCAATGGACTCAAGCAAAAACTATCCTGCCTCGTAAACAAAAAGGGACGAAATCTTAGCGATCACGAAGTAGTCCAGATTAGCCAACAACTAGATATTTATATACTGGAGCTTCAAAAGGAACACATAAAAGGATCTAGATAGTGGCAGGGTTTAGATTCTATTTTTTCCAACCAATCCGCATTCTTCGCTAAAAAAAGTTAGCAGCAACTTACCGCAGACGGAAGCACAATATTTTAAAATTCGTCATTTCCGGCATCATTTCATTTGATGCCTTACATCATCGTAACTACTCCACGTAGAATAGTGTTCCATTGATTTGATTTTCAAGAGAAGAATCCTGGTTATAGAAATTGCACGACTTCCAATAACATGACCATAAAAAAATGGGCTCAGCCTACAAGTGGTCCTCTACTTGTAGGACAGCCCATTCTGTTTCTTCCTGCATCATATGTTCAATTGTTACGTATCTGAACTGGAAAGAGTGCCAACTAGAGATCCCTGCAAAAGTCCACTTTCTTCATAAAAAACTTAGTCATCAGAGAAAACGAGCCTCTAGAATCGCTTCTAAGGCTCGTTTCGTGTTTAAGGAGACATATTTGTCTCCCCTAAATCATCAGTTTTTCTAAACATACGACTTTTGCAGCAGTCTCCAACTAGGCACTCTTTTTATTGTTTATTCCAAACCACGCATCCGCGTAGGATGCGACCAGTTCTATTCCTGTTGATGCTCCACCGCCCCCGGCATTTCAATCCACGCATCCGCGTAGGATGCGACGTACTAATCGGTGGTATGGTGTGCTTCACAGCACCGATTTCAATCCACGCATCCGCGTAGGATGCGACAGCGAATTTTGATCAACAAAATCAAAACTCCACACCAAAATGATCGATAAATTCATAAAAAAACGATTTTTTCCAATCACAAAATGATAATCTCTTAACTACCAACACCTTGAATTACATATATTGTAATTATTCTGGTGCGAATCCTCCGGGAAATTCATGTGCACTATACATTCGCACCGCCGGTGAATGAACAGATTATGTTCATATCAACATCAGGAAATTAACAAAAAACATGTAGATTCCATTATTTTACCGTATTTCACTTATACGATAATGCATACTAAACACAAAAATCAACTTCAAATATGAACAAGAGATGATAGATTCGTTTTTTTTCAATAATTTACTACACGGAACACTAAAATAGATCCTACTGAATGCATACGGGATCGCTTGAATCGTACCAAACAACACCAATGACCGGATTAATATCATAGACTGCGCGGGCAAACACCTCTGCCAATGCAGGTAGTCCCTTGTAACCATTTGAGTACAAATCGCCATGCGGCTTTGCATGCTGCATTTTTGCCCCACTGCCTTGACGAATCCGTGTAGTGCCCCGACCTGATAGACAACGATATCGTAGGTTCCTCAGCAGTGGCCCATGTTGCGCCTCCAAATCTGCAAGATCGGGTTTACTGTGATGCACGATTCACCGTCGTAAAGGGTGTCATTTTTCAGGCCAATAAACATAATTCGAGATTTGTCGCCGTCCTTATTCCTATGACTTCCCTTCTATGCGTCTTTACGCCCAAAATGAATCAGAGCTGCCTCTACGTTGAGCAATACGTAGAAGCAGCCCCTTCTCACGGCAACTACAGACGCGGGCCGGCAAGCTTGATAGATTCCACTACATCACTGAATTTTTCGAAATTGCGAGCAAAGATCTCCGCCAGTTGCTTCGCCTTACGATCATAAGCCGATTTATCCGCCCACATGTTCCTCGGATCGAGCAGTTCATGGGGAATGAATGGTACCGCATCAGGGATAAGCATGCCGAATACAGGATGAGAAGTGAAGGCTGCCTTCTCGATACTTCCATTCATAATCGCCTTGACCATCGCCCTTGTGTACGACAGATTCATCCGCTCGCCGATCCCGTAAGGACCGCCGCTCCACCCTGTATTGACCAAATAAACCTTTACCCCGTGTTTCGTGATTTTGTCGCCAAGCATTTCTGCATACACATCCGGTCTCAATGGGAGGAATGGAGCTCCAAAGCATGCCGAGAATGTCGCTTCCGGTTCGACTACGCCGCGTTCCGTACCTACCATCTTGGAGGTATAGCCGGACAGGAAGTGATACATTGCCTGCTCCTTCGTCAGTTTGGATACTGGAGGCAGCACGCCAAAGGCATCAGCGGTCAAAAAGATAATGACATTCGGATGGCCTGCGGTACCGGGAATGATCGAGTTATGAATATAATCAACCGGATAAGCGGCCCGCGTGTTCTCCGTCAATGTATTACTATGGTAGTCTGCCTCGCCGGTTACGGTATTAATCCACACGTTTTCCAGGACAGAGCCGAACCGGATCGCATTCCAGATTTGCGGCTCTTTCTCCTGCGACAGCCCGATGCATTTGGCATAGCATCCGCCCTCGAAATTAAACACGCCCGCATCGGACCAGCCATGCTCATCATCGCCGACTA
>Ga0209258_100630_pt1 | contig 27864 bp, 26 predicted proteins | sample Araplaol_mTSA_r2_FD_184281 | JGI IMG/M metagenome (GOLD analysis project Ga0209258, IMG submission 184281) | Arabidopsis root microbial communities from North Carolina, USA - plate scrape CL_Col_mTSA_r2 (SPAdes) (version 2) | ecosystem: Host-associated > Plants > Roots > Endosphere | place: USA...
GCAGTAGCGTCGTACGATATTCCACACGCGCCCGGTAAGGATGGCATCGATCTGTTCGTTGATGGGTATCTGCATAGCCATCATTCTGACAGCCACCTCTGGACACCCGGGATCGCCGGACGCTTACCAATATTCCACACAGCGTCCACGAAAACGCCCGGCATGCCGGGCGCTCGTGATTGCGGGAAGCGGGAAGCGAAAAACCAGAAGCAGCCCCGTCGCTTCAGCCAAGCCCCAGCAGCAGCGCCCCCTGGCGCGCCCACAGGTCGGCTTCCTCGCGCAGCAGGTAGGCCGTGCGCGGATGCTCCTCCGCCCATTGCGGCGTGAACGTCAGCCGTGCGCCGCCGCCCACGCGCGCGAGCTTCAAGCCGCTCGCGTCCACCTCGCCTCGGGCGTGGCACTCGATCACGGCCAGGCGCAGGCAGAGCACCTGCCAGGCCGTCAGCTCGCGCGACAGCCCCGCCTCGATCTTGCGCAGCCCGCCGCGCTGTCCCAGCACCAGCTCGCCCAGGCGGCGTTGCTGGCTTTGCGAGAATCCCGGCGCATCGACGTGCGACACGATGTAGGCGCTGTGCCGATGATGGTCGTGGTGCGACACCATCAGCCCCGCCTCGTGCAACGCCGAGGCCCAGCGCAACTCCTTGTGCATCTCGACGTCGCCACGTGGCCACGCGCTCTCGAAGAATCGCTGCGCAGTGCCGGCGACGCGCTCCGCCTGGCGCACGTCCACGTGGAAACGGCGCTGCAGCTCGACGATGGTCGCGTCGCGCAGGTCGTGGCCGCTGGCCTCGTTGTCGGCGGCGAGCCGCTCGGCGAGGTCGACGATCACGCCCTGCCGCAGCGCGCCCTTGGCGGCCATCAGCTCGTCGATGCCGAACTGCGCACAGAGGGTGTACAGGATGGCCAGGCCACCGGCGATCACCGCCCGGCGTTCGGGCTTCATGCCGGGGATGTCGAGCTTGTCGATGTGACCCAGCTCGATGCAGCGCTCGATGAGCCAGCGCAGGCCTTCGGCCGTGATGCGGCCGTCGGTCTTGCCGCTGGCCTTGAGCACGTCGGCGACCGCGCCCGCCGTTCCGGACGACCCCAGCGCCTCGCGCCAGTGCCGGCGCGCGAACGGCACCAGCGCCTCCTCGAGCTCGGCGCCCGCGGCCACCTGGGCGGCGCGGAACGCCGCACGCGTGTAGCGGCCGTCCGGGAAGTAGCGCATCGACAGGCTCACGCAGCCGACCTGGAACGACTCGGCCACGCGCGGCGTGCGCCCGTCGCCGAGGATCATCTCGGTGGAGCGCCCGCCGATGTCGATGACCAGGCGGGGCCTGGCGGAAGGCTGCAGGAACGCGACGCCCGCATAGATCAGGCGCGCCTCCTCGCGGCCGGAGATGATCTCGATCGGATGCCCCAGCGCGGCCTCCGCGCGCAGCAGGAACTGGTCGCGGTTGCGCGCCTCGCGCAGGGTCTGCGTGGCCACGGCGCGGATCTGCATCGGGGCAGCGCTCTTGAGCGTCTGCGCGAAGCTCGCGAGGCAGCGCAGGCCCCGCTCGGTGGCTTCCTCGGTGAGCATGCCGTCGACGTCGAGGCCGGCGCCCAGGCGCACGGTCTCCTTCAGGTAGAGATGGCGGCGATAGCGTCCGTCCTGCACCTGCCCGATTTCCAGGCGGAAGCTGTTGGAGCCCATGTCGATCGCGGCAAGCGGCCCGACGGCGGTTGGAGAGATGACAGACATGCGCGCGATTGTGCCTTCCCCAGGCGGACGAGCAGATGTCAGCGCGCGAGAGGCCTACAGCCGCAATTCCCAGAACTGGCCGACGAGATCCTTGCCGAAGCTGTGGTGCGACTCCTCGCGGACCAACTCGAAGCCGGCCGCCAGGTAGATGCGGCGCGCCGCGACCAGGATGTCGTTGGTCCACAGCACCAGCTTGCGATAGCCGCCCTCGCGCGAGAAGCGGATGCATTCGTCCACCAGACGCGCCCCGAGCCCGTGCCCGCGCGCCCAGGCCTCCACCAGCAGCACGCGTAGTTGCGCCGTGTCGTCGTCGGCGCGCACGCACAGCACGCAGCCGGCGCGCTGGCCGTCGATCTCCGCGATCCACGCGTTCTCGCGTCCGGGCTGGTGATTGTCGAGATAGTCGGCGGCGATGCGGGCGACGAACGCCTCGAACGACGAGGCCCACCCGTACTCGCGCGCATAGATCTCGCCGTGGCGTTGCGCGATCCATCCGAGGTCGCCGGGGCGCAGGCCGCGCAGCGTCACCACCGGCGTGGCAGGGCGGTCGTCCAGCGCGCGCATCACTGCGGTCATCGCGTTCGCCAGCGTGTCCTGCACCGGCTCGGGCAGCGGCCCCAGCAGCGTCGCCACCTGGCGGTTGGAGCGCTCGTCGAGCGTGCGGTACAGCTTCCGGCCGGCGGCGGTCAGCGAGAGCGACTGGCGGCGCGCATCCTCGGCGGAGGCGGTGCGCGCGATCAGTCCGGCCGCATCGAACTTGGCGAGGATGCGGCTGAGATAGCCCGAATCGAGCGCCAGCGCGGTGCGCAGCGCCGCCATGTCGGTGGACGCCGACTGCCCCAGTTCGTACACGATGCGCGCCTCGGTGAGCGACCACGGCGTGTCGAGCAGGCCCTCGCCCAGCGTGCCCAGCCGGCGGGTGTAGAAGCGGGAGAACTCGCGCACGGTTCGCACGCGCGCAGGCAAGATTTCATTCATCTGACTGAGTCCGCAAAAGTTGCTGACTCAGTCAGTTTACTGCGAACGCGCGGAAGGCGCTATTTGACGACCAGCACCGGCACGTCGCAGTGCACCAGCACCCGCGTGGTCTCGCTGCCCAGCAGCAGGGCGCTCACGCCCCGCCGGCCGTGCGAGGCCATCACGATCAGGTCGCAGGCGTTCGTCTTCGCGTGGTCGACGATGGCCTCCCACGGATGCTGCGCCTCCACCGTGAAGGCCTGGCACTCGAGCCCGGCGCGGTTGGCGGTCGCGACCACCTCCTTGACCCGGCTCAGCGCGATCCGCTCCTGCGCGTCGTAGAACTCCTGCGGCGGGATGGGCTGCATCTCGGAGATGGCGCTGTACGGGAACGGCTCCTTCACGGTGATCGTGCTGAGCTGCGCACCGAGCGCCTTCGCCAGGGAGATGCCGGCTGCGGCTGCCTTCGCGGTGATCTCCGTGCCGTCGGTCGGGATGAGGATGCTGCGGTACATGGCGGTCTCCTGCAGTGGCCTGGGGTGCACAAAGTGTGCGCCTTTCCGGCGCCCGCCGCATGCCGGGACTTCACCCCCGCTTGATTCGGCTCAACCGACCGCGACGGGCCGGCCCGGATCCGACGACCATTCGCTCCACGAGCCCGGATACAGCACGGAGCCGGGCAGGCCGGCCGCCTCCATCGCCAGCAGGTTGTGGCAGGCGGTGACGCCCGAGCCGCACTGGTGCACCACCTGCGCCGGCGCCGCGCCGAACGCCTCGAACGCGGCGCGCAGCTCGGCGGCCGGGCGGAACCGGCCCTGGGCGTCGAGGTTGTCCTTGAAGAAGCGCGAGCGCGCGCCCGGGATGTGGCCGGCGCGCGCATCGAGCGGTTCCACCTCGCCGCGGTAGCGCTCGCCGGCGCGCGCGTCGAGCAGCGTCACGCGGCCCAGCGACTTCAACAGCGCGTCCGCGTCCGTGGTCGCGACCAGGCTGGTGCCGAGCGGATACGGGCCGGGCGCGGCGACGGGCGCGGACGCGCCGGCCTCCAGCGCGCCGCCTGCCGCCTTCCAGGCCTGCAGGCCGCCATCGAGCACGCTCGCGGCGGCGTGGCCGGCCCAGCGCAGCATCCACCATGCGCGGGCCGCGTACATGCCGCCCTGCGCGTCGTAGGCCACCACCGCGCGCCCGGGCGTGACGCCCAGGCGCGCGAGGGTTTCGGCCCATTCGCCGCGCGCCGGCAGCGGATGGCGTCCGTTGCGTCCGGTCTTGACCCCGGCGAGATCGCGGTCCAGGTGCGCGTGGACGGCGCCCGGCAGATGGCCTTCGGCGAAGGCACGCTCGCCGGCGCCGGTGTCGGCCAGGTCGAAGCCGCAGTCGACGATCAGCGGCGTGGCGCCGGCGGCCAGCGCGGCGCGCAGGTGTTCTGGCGAGACGAGCGGCGTGCTCAGGGCGGTATCGGGCATGGCGTCAGTTGTCGAGCGGTGGTTGGAGGGTATCGGGTGCGCTGGTGGCGAGCGTGGAGGCGCGCAGGCGCGAGGCCGCGAGGCCGGCGCCGACGATCAGCACCATGCCGGCTATGGCCGCCCACGTCAACGGATCGTGGAACAGCACGATGCCGTAGACGAACGAGAACGCGATGCCCAGGTATTGCAGGCTCGCGTTGGACAGCGGCTTGCCGATGGCGTAGGCGCGCGTCATCAGCACCTGGGCCGTCGTGGCCGTGACGCCCGTGGCCACGAGCAGCAGCAGGCCCGCGAGCGTGTGGTGGACGTGCCATCCCTGCAGCAGCGACATCACGAGGCCGGTGACGAAGCCGCCGATCGAGAAGTAGAACACCACGCGGATCTCGGGCTCGCCGACGCGGCCCAGCGTCGTCACCTGCAGGTAGGCCAGCGCGGACAGGATGCCCGAGCCGAGGCCCACCAGGCCCGGCAGCAACTGGTCGCGATCCATGGACGGCTGCAGCACCAGCGCCACGCCCACGAAGCCCACCAGCACGGTGGCCACCAGCCGCGGGTCGACGCGCTGCGCGCCCAGCACCACCGCGCCGCCGATCAGGAACAGCGCCATCCATACGGAGGACATGTAGTTGAGCGTGACCGCGGTGGCCAGCGGCATGTGGCCGATCGCGTAGAACCACATCGTGAGCGCCGTGACGCCCACGACGCTGCGCCAGGCGTGCATCATGGGCACGCGCGTCTTCAGCGACACGCCGCGCGCGTGGGCCAGCAGCGCGATGCCGATCACGCCCACCAGGCCGCGGTACATCACGATCTCGCCTGGCCCGTAGGTGTCGGACGCGTATTTCACGCAGACGCCCATCGTCGCGAACAGGAACGAGGCGCAGATCATCAGGAGCGGAGCGGACATTCGGCCATTGTCGCCTCCCTCCCGAATGCCCGAGGTGTCAACGGCCGGCGGTGCAAACGGGCCCGGCGCTGCCGCTCAGACCTTGCAAAAGAGCTCCAAGGGAGCGCGGGATCTGGCTCTGCCAGGCCCGTCGCGGCCGGCCCCTCGGGGGCAGCGACCGCAAGGGGGCGTGGGGTTCACATTTTCCGGCGATACCACTCGTGGAAGTGGCGCATGCCGTCCTCCATCGGGCTCTGGTATGGGCCGGCCTCGTCGTCGCCGCGCTCGAACAGCGCCTTGCGGCCGGCGTCCATGCGCAGCGCGATCTCGTCGTCCTCGACGCAGGTCTCGAAGTAGGCGGCCTGTTCGGCCTCGACCAGCTCGCGCTCGAACGCGGCGATCTCCTCGGGGTAGTAGAACTCGACCACGTTGGTGGTCTTCTGCGGGCCCTTGGGGTACAGCGTGGAGACGACCAGCACGTGCGGGTACCACTCCACCATGATGTTGGGGAAGTAGGTGAGCCAGATCGCACCGTGGCGCGGCGGCCGGCCTTCGTTGAAGCGCAGCAGTGCGTCGTGCCACTTGCGATAGGTGGGGCTGCCGGGCCGGGCCAGGCCGTTGGCGACGCCCACGGTCTGCACCGAGTAGTCGGCGCCGAATTCCCACTCGAGGTCGTCGCAGGTGACGAAGCTGCCGAGGCCGGGATGGAACGGGCCGACGTGGTAGTCCTCGAGATAGACCTCGATGAAGGTCTTCCAGTTGTAGTCGCACTCGTGCACGTGCACCTTGTCGAGCACGTAGCCGGTGAAGTCGAGTTGTGCGCGCGGGCCCAGGCCGGCGAGGTCGGCGGCAACGTCGCGGCCGTTGTCCTCGAACACGAGGCCGTTCAGGCTGCGCGTCGCGTATCTGTTCAGGTGCAGGCAAGGATCCTGCGCGAAGTGCGGCGCGCCCAGCAGCTTGCCGTCGAGCCCGTAGGTCCAGCGGTGCAGCGGGCACACGATGTTGGACGCGGTCTGCCCGCGGCCCTTGAGCATCACGGCCTGGCGGTGGCGGCAGACGTTGGACAGCAGCTCGACGCCGCCGTCCGGCGCGCGCACGAGCACGCGCCCCTCGCCTTCCTGCGGCAGTGCGTAGTAGTCGCCGACCTCGGGAATCGCCAGCTCGTGCGCGAGGTACCTCGGCCCGTGCTGGAAGACGAGTTCCTGTTCGCGGCGGAACAGGTCCTCGTCGAAATAGGTGGAAACGGAAAGTTGAGAGCGCGCGCGCTCCAGAGCTTCAAGCGTGATGCTCAGGTCCGACATGATCCCCAGGATCCCTAAAACCAATGTCAACCCCCACCCGGTGGCCCCGCGGGTGGATCTGTTCGTAGCATTCGGCGGCCGCTGGCGTGTCGCTGTCGGCGGTCGGCGCGAGCCATGTGCCCTGTTGGCGCTCGTCCCGACTCCGTACGGCGTCATGCCCTGTGCCCGGCATGCCGAACCCACCATTTTACCCAGACCGGTACGCGCGCTCCAGCCATGTCCCCAATTTTCCGGGGCAGTGCTGCGGAAAAGGTTCTCCCGGTTGCAATCGGCTCGCGACGTGTGTGTCGGCATGACTACAATCCCGTCTTGCCCGAGCCCGAACCGATGGATCGCACCGACCCCCTGACGCCCTCCGAAGCACCCGCGAGTTTCGAGGATGCCCAGGCGGAACTCGACGAGCTGGTGCGAGCCATGGAAACGGGCCAGATGCCGCTCGACGGCCTGCTGAGCGCCTACAAGCGAGGCGCGCAGCTCCTGGAGTTCTGTCGCTCCAGGCTGGATGCCGTAGAAGAACAAGTGAAAGTCCTGGAGGAGGGCCAGTTGAAGCCCTGGACTCGACCATGAAGATCGACGATTTCTCGCACTGGGTTCGCGAGCGCCAGAGGGACGTGGAACACGCCCTCGAACGCTGGGTCTCCACCGAATCTCCGGCCGGCCTCGGCACGGTGATGCGCTACGCCGTACTCGATGGCGGCAAGCGCCTGCGCCCGCTGCTCGTGATGGCGGCGAGCGAGGCCGTGTCCGGCGACCCGGCGTCAGCGTTGCGCGCGGCGGTGGCCGTCGAACTGATCCACGCCTATTCGCTGGTGCACGACGACATGCCGTGCATGGACAACGACGTCCTGCGCCGCGGCAAGCCCACCGTGCACGTGAAGTACGGCGAGGCCCAGGCGATGCTGGCCGGCGACGCCATGCAGGCGCTGGCCTTCGAGGTGCTCACGCCCGACGAGGGCATGTCGCCGCTGCTGATGTCCACGCTCGTGCGCCTGCTCGCGCGCGCGTCCGGGCACGACGGCATGGCCGGCGGCCAGGCCATCGACCTCGCCAGCGTCGGCCGCGAGCTCGACGAGCGCTCGCTGCGCGACATGCATCGCCGCAAGACCGGCGTGCTGTTGCAGGCCTGCGTCATGATGGGCGCGGCCTGCGGCCCGGTCGATGCCAGGGCGCTGGAGGGCCTGGCCGACTACGGCGCCGCCGTCGGCCTGGCCTTCCAGGTGGTCGACGACGTGCTCGACGTCACGCAGGACTCCCTCGTGCTGGGCAAGACGGCCGGCAAGGACGTCGACCAGAACAAGCCCACGTTCGTGTCGCTGCTGGGCCTCGAGGCTGCCAAGAAGTACGCACAGGACCTGCGCGACCAGGCCCACGCGGCGCTGGCCCGCAGCGGATTAGGGCAGGCTGCCTACCTCGCGTGCCTCGCGGACAAGATCGTCGAGCGCGACAATTGATGTACAAGGGCGTCCTGCAGCCCAACGAGGTGCACCGCGTGCCGGAACCTTCGAACGCCACATGACCACTGACCTCCTCGCCGCAATCGCCAGTCCCGCCGACCTGCGACGCCTGTCGCGCGCCGAGCTGCGCACGCTGTGCGACGAACTGCGCCAGTACATCCTGCACAGCGTCAGCAAGACCGGCGGCCATCTGTCGAGCAACCTCGGCACGGTGGAACTCACGGTCGCGCTGCACTACGTGTTCAACACGCCCTACGACCGCCTCGTGTGGGACGTGGGCCATCAAACCTATCCGCACAAGGTGCTCACCGGCCGGCGCGACAGGATGAGCACGCTGCGCATGTACGGCGGCCTCGCCGGCTTTCCCAAGCGCGACGAGAGCGAGTACGACGCGTTCGGCACCGCCCACTCGTCCACGTCGATCTCGGCCGCGCTGGGCATGGCCCACGCCGCCAAGCTGAAGGGCGAGAACCGCAAGGCCGTGGCCATCATCGGCGACGGCGCGATGACCGGCGGCATGGCCTTCGAGGCGATGAACAACGCGGGCGTGTCGATGGCCGACATGCTGGTGGTGCTCAACGACAACGACATGTCCATCAGTCCGCCCGTGGGCGCGCTGAACCGCTACTTCGCGCGCCTGATGAGCGGCAAGTTCTACTCGAAGGCGCGCGAGGGCGCGAAGTCGGTGCTCAAGAACACGCCGCTGTACGAGTTCGCGCGCCGCTTCGAGGAACACACCAAGGGCATGGTCGTGCCCGGCACGATCTTCGAGGAGTTCGGCCTCAACTACGTCGGCCCCATCGACGGCCACGACCTCGACTCGCTGATCCCCACGCTGGAGAACCTGCGCGACGCCAAGGGCCCGCAGTTCCTGCACGTGGTCACGCGCAAGGGCATGGGCTACAAGCTCGCCGAGGCCGACCCGGTGAACTACCACGGCCCCGGCAAGTTCGACGTCGCCGTCGGCCTGCAGAAGCCCGCCACGCCGCCCAAGCAGACCTTCGCCGAGGTGTTCGGCAGCTGGCTGTGCGACATGGCCGAGGCCGACAAGCGCCTCATCGGCATCACGCCGGCCATGTGCGGCGGCTCGGGCATGAACGAGTTCGAGCGGCGCTTCCCCGAGCGCTACCACGACGTGGGCATCGCCGAGCAGCACGCCGTCACCTTCGCCGCGGGCCTGGCCTGCGAGGGCCTGAAGCCGGTCGTGGCCATCTATTCCACGTTCCTGCAGCGCGGCTACGACCAGCTGATCCACGACGTGGCGCTGCAGAACCTGCCGGTGGTGTTCGCGCTCGATCGCGCCGGCATCGTCGGCGCCGACGGCCCCACGCACTGCGGCGCCTACGACATTGCCTTTATCCGCTGCGTGCCGTCCATGAGCCTGCTCACGCCGGCCGACGAGCGCGAGACGCGCCGCGCCCTCAGCACCGCGTTCGCACAGGACCACCCGGTGGGCGTGCGCTATCCGCGCGGCGCCGGTGCCGGCGTCAAGCCCGAGGCCGGCCTCGAAGTGCTCGAATGGGGCAAGGGCGAGAAGCGCCGCGAGGGCCGCCGCGTCGCGCTGCTGGCCTTCGGCCCGCTGCTGTACCCGGCGCTGGAGGCGGCCGAGAAGCTCGACGCCACCGTCGTCAACATGCGCTTCGTCAAGCCGCTCGACGTCGACCTGGTGCTCGAGATGGCGCGCACGCACGAGGCCCTCGTCACGCTCGAGGAGGGCAGCATCATGGGCGGCGCGGGCAGCGCCGTGCTGGAGGCGCTGGCCGCCGCCGGCGTGCAGGTGCCCGTGCTGCAGCTGGGCCTGCCCGACCGCTTCGTCGAGCACGGCGACCCGGTGCGCCTGATGCACGAATGCGGCCTCGACGCCGAGGGCATCGAGCAGTCGGTGCGGCGCCGCTTCGGCCCGTCGCTGGCCGTGGTGCGGCCCACCGCCGTCAACGGCTGACGCGCATCCTTCGAACCTGACACGGCGCCGCGGCCTCGGGCATGCCCGGTCGCCGGCGCGGCCCGTGCCGCGCCAGAATGGGGGAAACCTTGACGGAGACCCCATGCAACGACGTTCCGCTGTCCTCGCCGGCGCGGCCGCGCTGGTCGCACCCGCGCTGCTGCGCGCGCAGGCGCTCGAGAAGCCCAGGCTGACCATCGCCGTCGGCGGCAAGAACCTGCTGTATTACCTGCCGCTGACGATCGCCGAGAGCCTCGGGTACTTCAAGGCCGAGGGCCTGGACGTCACCATCGTCGACTTCGCCGGCGGCTCCAAGGCGCTGCAGGCGGTGGTGGGCGGCAGCGCCGACGTGGTCTCCGGCGCGTTCGAGCACACCTTGATCATGCAGCCAAAGGGCATCAAGCTGCGCGCGTTCGCGCTGCAGGGCCGCGCGCCGCAGGTGGTGCTGGGCATCAACCCGAAGACGATGCCGGGCTACAAGTCGGTGGCCGACTTGAAGGGCAGGAAGATCGGCGTCACGGCGCCGGGCTCGTCCACCAACGTGCTCGCCAACTTCGTTCTTGCCAAGGCCGGCCTGAAGCCCGCCGACGTGTCCATCATTGGCGTGGGCGCGGGCACAGGCGCGGTCGCCGCCATGCGGTCGGGCCAGATCGACGCGATCAGCAACCTCGACCCGGTGATCACGCTGCTTCAACGCAGCGGCGACCTGAAGATCATCTCCGACACGCGCATCGTCGCCGAGGCCGACAAGGCGTTCGGCGGTCCGATGCCCGCCGGCTGCCTGTACGCGCCGCAGGCCTTCATCGACAGGAACCCCGCCACCGTGCAGGCCATCGCCAACGCGATCGTGCGGGCCGACAAGTGGATCCAGGCCGCGGGCCCGGCCGACATCGTCAAGGCCGTGCCGGAGAGCTACCTGCTGGGCGACCGCGCCGTCTACATCGACGCCTTCCTCGCGAGCAAGGGTGCGTTGTCGGCCGACGGCATGATCCCGCCCGAGGGCGCCGCGACGGCGCTGCGCGCGCTGCAGAGCGTGGACGACACGCTGAAGGGCGGCAAGTTCGATCTCGCGGCCGTCTGGACGAACGACTTCGTCAAGCGCGCGAACGCGAAGACCAAGGCATGAGCGACCCCGCGCTGGCCCTCGACGGCGTCAGCGCCACGTTCGGCACCTACACCGCGGTGCGCGACGTGTCGCTCAGCGTCGAGGCCGGCGAATTCGTCTCGGTCGTCGGCCCCACCGGCTGCGGCAAGAGCACGCTGCTGAACATGGCCGCGGGCCTGCTCGCGCCGGGCGCGGGCGGCGTGCGCGTTTTCGGCGAGGCGCTCGCGGGCCTCAACCGCCGCGCCGGCTACATGTTCCAGGCCGAGAGCCTGATGCCCTGGCGCACGGCGCTGGGCAACGTGATGGCGGGCCTGTCGTTCCGCGGTGCGAGCGACGCCGAGGCGCGCGCGCTCGCCGCCGACTGGCTGCGCCGCGTGGGCCTGGCCGCGTTCGGCGACCGCTACCCGCACCAGCTCTCCGGCGGGATGCGCAAGCGCGTGAGCCTCGCGCAGGTGCTGGTGCTCGACCCTGACATCATCCTGATGGACGAGCCGTTCTCGGCGCTGGACGTGCAGACGCGCCAGCTGATGGAGAACGAGGTGCTCGAACTCTGGAATGCCAAGCGGAAAGCGGTGCTGTTCATCACGCACGACCTCGACGAAGCCATCGCGATGAGCGACCGCGTGGTGATCCTGTCGGCCGGCCCCGCGTCGCGCGTGGTCGGCGAGTTCCGCATCGATCTCGAGCGCCCGCGCGACGTCGCCGAGATCCGCGCCACGCCGCGCTTCGTGGAACTGCACAAGGCGATCTGGGACGTGCTGCGCGACCAGGTGCTCGCCGGCTACCGGCAGCAGCTGGCCAGGGCGGGCTGAACGCGATGTGGCGCCTCATCAAGCCCGGCCGCCGCACGCTGCGCCTGTGGCAGCTCGTGGTGCTCGTGCTCCTGTTCACGGCGTGGCACGTACTGACCGTGCCGGGCCTCTTGCCGCACTTCCTGTTCTCCGACGACAACCAGGCCGCGTTCTTCTTCGGCGAGCCGCTGAAGATATTCGATCGCGTCCGCCACTGGTTCTTCGTCGATGCCGACATCTACCGGCACCTGGGCGTCACGCTGCTGGAGACCGTGCTCGCGTTCGCGATCGGCACCGCGCTGGGCCTGGGCACGGGCCTGTGGCTGGCGCTGAGCCCGTTCGCCGCCGCGCTGCTCGATCCCTACATCAAGGCGATGAACGCGATGCCGCGCGTGATCCTCGCGCCCATCTTCGCGGTGTGGTTCGGCCTGGGCGTGGCCAGCAAGGTGGCCCTCGGCGTCACGCTGGTCTTCTTCGTCGTGTTCTTCAACGTCTACCAGGGCGTCAAGGAAGTGAGCCCGGTGATCCTGGCCAGCGCGCGCATGCTCGGCGCGAGCCGGCGCCAGCTGCTGCGCCACGTCTACCTGCCCAGCGCCACCAGCTGGGTCTTCAGCTCGCTGCACACCTCGGTGGGCCTGGCCTTCGTCGGCGCGGTGGTGGGCGAGTACCTCGGCTCGTCGCAGGGCGTGGGCTACCTGATCCTGCAGGCCGAGGGCAGCTTCGACATCAACACCGTGATGGCCGGCATCCTGGTGCTGACCGTGTTCGCGCTGGTGCTGGACGCGCTGGTCGGGCGCGTCGAGCGGTCGCTGATGAAATGGCAGCCGCAGGCCGGCGAAAGCGAACGTCTCTGAGGAGGCCGCTCGAAACACCGGAAGGGCTCGAACCGCGATGGTGGTAGGGTACGGCCTTCGACCGGCCCAGCCGGCGTGTCCCATCGAAAAGCCAGGGAGGCTTGCATGAAATCCACTCTTTCCATCCTCGTGGCCGCGTCCACGCTCGCCATGCTCGCCGCCTGCGGTGGTGGCGGCGGCAGCGACAGTCCTGCAGCCAAGAACGTCGTGATCACGTCGGCGAACCAGACGGCCGTGACGCGCGCCTCGCTCAACGGCGGCGCCGCCGTCTCGCTGGCGCAGGGTTCGCTGTCGGGCGGCGGCACGTCCGGCCCGCTCGCCGCGGGCACGCTGGTCCGCCGCGCCATCGCCGCGACGGCGAACCAGCGCAAGGGCATCGCCAGCGCCGGCGTCCACCCCGCCGCGGTTTCCAGCAGCACCGATGCATGCCAGGTCAGCGGCACGATGACCATCGCGTTCGACGACCGCGACGGCAACGGCCAGCTCTCCAACGGCGACGTCCTCACCGCCACCTTCGCGCAGTGCCGCGACACGGACACGAGCAGCATCGACGGGTCGGTCACCATCACGCTCACCAGCACGCCCACCGCGGCCAACCTCGATGCGAGCGCCAGCTTCCAGAACGTGACGGTGGTCGACGGCGCCCTGTCGTCCACGATCTCCGGCAGCTTCAGCATCCACGAGACCGACGGCACCACGCTCACCGACGTGCAGCTGACGGTGGGCTCGGGCGGCCTGAACGTGGGCGTCGCGTCCAGCACCTACAACGACACCGTCGCCTTCGAGTCGGGCATGATCATCGCCACGTCGACGATGGGCGGCGGCTCGCAGACCTCGGTGACCCTGAACGGATCGTTCACCGCCACGTCCATCGGCGGCCGCGTCACCGTCTCGACGCAGGTGCCCCTGATGACGGCCTTCGACGCCGCCTACCCGAGCACGGGCGTGTTCAAGATCGTCGGCGCCTCGGGCAGCACGGTGCTGGCCACGGTGCTCGATACCACGCAGGTGCAGCTGCAGCTCGACGCCAACGGCGACGGCACCTACGAAAGCACCATCGACGTGCCCTGGACGACGCTGCTGCCCTGATCCGCGTTCGCGCCGCGGCGGCGCGTCAGCCGATGACGCCGTCCCGGCGCAATGTCGCGATCCGCTCGGGCGAGATGCCGGCCTGCGCCAGCACCTCGTCGGTATGCTGCCCCAGCCGCGGCGCGGCGTGGCGCACGGCGCCGGGCGTGTCCGACAGCTTGGGCACGATGCCGGGCGCGGCGATGGTGCCGCCGGCCATCGCCGGGATGCGCTCGATGTTGCCGCGCGCGGCGTAGTGCGCGTCGGCGGCGATGTCGGCGATCGTGTAGACGCGGCTCGCGGGCACGCCCGCGTCGCGCATGCGCGCGAGCACGTCGTCCAGGGCGTGGCGTGACGTCCACGCGCCGATGGCGCCGTCGATCTCGGCGGCGCGCAGCGTGCGGCCGTCGTTGGCGGCGAGCGCCGGATCGTCGGCGAGATCCTTGCGATCGATCAACGCCATCAGGCGCTTGAAGATGCTGTCGCCGTTGCCCGCCACGATCACCGCCTCGCCGCCCGCGCAGGCGTAGGCATTGGAGGGCGTGATGCCTGGCAGCGCGCCGCCGGCGGGCCGGCGCACCTCGCCGAACTGGTCGTACTCGGGCAGCAGGCTCTCGGACAGGTTGAACATCGCCTCGTACAGCGCGAGGTCGATGCGCTGGCCTTGCCCGCCGCGCGCGTCACGCGCGTACAGGGCCAGCATCACGCCGAGCGCGCCGTGCACGCCCGCCACCGTGTCGCCCAGCGAGACGCCGCTGCGCACCGGCGTGCGGCCCGGCTCGGCGTTGAGGTAGCGCAGGCCGCTGAAGGCCTCGGCCACGGCCGCGAAGCCCGGCTCCGACGCGCGCGGGCCGGTCTGGCCGAAGCCCGAGAGGCTCAGCATCACCAGCCGCGGGTTGAGCGCGTGCAGCGTCTCCCAGCCCAGGCCCCAGGCCTCCAGAGAGCCGGGGCGGAAGTTCTCCACCAGCACGTCGGCGTCGCGCAGCAGTTCGCGCACCAGCGCCTGGCCTTCGGGCACGCGCAGGTCGATGCACACCGATTCCTTGTTGCGCGACTGGGCGTCCCACCACACAGAGGTGCCCTCGCGCAGCTTGCGCCACTTGCGTAGCGCGTCGCCGGTCTTCGGCGGCTCCACCTTGATGACGCGCGCGCCGAAGTCGGCCAGCGTCTTGGCCGCGAACGGCCCCGCGATCAACTGGCCGAGTTCGACGACCTTGATGCCTTCCAGAACCTGCATGACCGTTCTCCTGACGCGCTTTCCGCCATTCTGGAGAGGCTTTGCGGCCAGGGAAAGCCTTGTCGCGAAGTCACGCTTCGCGACGCATGAACGGACTCAGGCCGCGTGGAGCCGTCCCAGCATCGAGGCGTGCACCTTCACCACCATCTCCTCGCCCGCCGGGGTCAGGCGCAGCGTGCCGCCGTTCCACTGCAGCCAGCGCAGCGCCACCAGGCGGGCTATGGTCTGCTCGGGGATGTCGCAGGCGCGGCGGCGCGAGAGGGCGTCGACGGTGGCGAGCAGCGAATCCTGAAGCTCGGTGTCGATGCGGGGGAGGGTGGCTGCGGTCTTCATGGTCGTTCTCCGGGGTTGACGCCAACGATAGCGACGGCCCCTCGAGCCCACCGTAGTCGTCGACAGCGTTCCCATGTAGGACAGCGCCGACTCGATCGTTCACGCCTCTTCGGATCCGCTTTCCCGCGCGGCCTTCATCGCCGCGGCCCAGACGCGCTTGGGGAGGTACCCGCGCAGCCGCTCGACCAGCAGCTCGGCGATCTCGGCGTTGACCTGGTGGCCGACGCCGGGAACCACGTCGGCGGTGACGTCGGCGCCGATCGCCACCAGGTGCTCCGCCGCCTCCACGGTGAACCCGTACGGGATGACGGGGTCGGCCTTGCCGTGGAACATGTGCAGCGTGGTGGCCTCGTTGGGCGTCTCGGGCAGCCGGGCGAAGCGGCCGGCGATGGAGACGACGCGACCCGCCAGGGCCGGCCGGTCGCGCGTCGATTCCAGCGCCATGATGCCGCCCTGCGAGAAGCCGACCAGCGCCACCGCGTCGGTGCCGACGCGCGCGTCGCGCTGCCAGCGGGCCACGGTCTCGGCGAAGGCCGGCAGCGCGGCCTCCACGCGCTCGGCGCGGTTCTCCTCGCTGATGCCCTTCACCGAGAACCACTGGCGTCCGGCGCCCAGGTCGGACGGCAGCGGCGCGGCGATGCTGACGATGAAGGCCTCGGGAAACTCGGCGGCCAGCACGTGGCCCAGCGGCACGAGATCCTGCGCGTCGGCGCCGACGCCGTGGAACAGCAGCATCAGCTGCTGGGCCTGGCCCTCGGGGCGGGCGACGATGATGGACTCGGACATGGCGTTCTCTGCGTGATCTGCGGGATGAACCCGGATTGGATCACGCGAGCGCGCGCGCTGCCCGCGCCAGGGCTTAGACGCCCGTGGCGGCGAACTGCGCGTGCACGTCCTCGCACCAGGCCTCGAGGTCGTCCTCGGTCATGCCCAGCGCGGCCAGCGCGATCGCGCCGCCCTTGCTCCACTCGATGTGGCGGTTCAGGCCCTGGTAGCGCTGGATGATGGTCTCGCACACCAGGCCCAGCGCGACGAGCTCGCGCACCTGCGGCGGCATCGGGCCCATCCAGGAGCTGTACTCGTGGTGCAGGCGCGTGGCCAGCACCGCGGTCTGCGACACGCCCCAGGTGCGGGCGGTGAGCGCGCCCACCAGCGCATGGTCGACGCCGTGGATGGACTGCTCGAGCGTCGTGATGCTGCCCTCGTGCACGTTGCACTTCTCCAGCGTGGTGACGTAGCCGTTCTTGCCGGGAAAGCGCTGCAGCAGGATGGCGATGCCCAGCTCCACGAACAGGCCGTACGTATGGGCCAGCGCGGGCGGCACGACGCGACGCGTGCGCGCCAGGTAGGTCATGGCGCGGGCGCGCTTGGCCGACACGTCCCAGAAGCGCACGAAGCCCGGCCCGGTGGCGGGCAGCAGCTTGCGCATCACGATCTCGGTGAAGATCGCCTGGCACTGCGCGAAGCCCAGCAGCTGGAAGGCCTGGTCGACGGTGTCGGCGCGGCGGCTCAGGCCCATCAGCGGCGAGTTGGCGTACTTCAGCAGCGCGGCGGACAGCGCCACGTCGGAGCCGGCGATGTCGGACACGCGCTTGAGCGACGGGTCGTCGCGTTCCAGTTCCTGCTGCAGATCCACCAGCATCTGCGGACGGGCCGGGATGCCGATGTCGTTGACCAGCGCCTGCAGCGCCTTGCCATCGAGGTCGGCCAGGGCGAGCAGCTGGTCTCCGCCCATTTCGGGCAGCGAGGTGAGGGCGGAGGCATCCATGCGCGAGGGTTCCGTGTTGACTGATCCGTCTCGGGCTTATCGGCCGATTCGCGCGACAGTTGAGCGCCGGACCGCTCCGGAATGTTTCAAGCTGCGTCGACGGCCCCGCGAATATGCGCCAGGGCGGCGGGCTCGTCCAGCGGGGGCGCCGTCTCGCGAAAATGGGTGCCAGGGAACGGCTCAGCCGGCGCGCGCGGCGATGTCGTCGGCCAGCCGCGCCGCGTGCGTCACCATCGGGCCATGGGCGACGCCCTCGTAGAGCAGGTACTCGGCCCGCGGCTTCAGCGCCGCGACGCGCTGCCCGCACAGCGCCGGCGGCGCGGAGACGTCGAGATCGCCCTGGACGATGGTGATGGGCACGTCGATCTTCGCGAGCTCGGCGCGGAAGTCGGCCTGCGTGATCTCGCGTTGCCATGCGACGATCGCGCGCCGCGAGCAGCCCTGCACCATCGCGGCGAGCCAGGCGATCGTGCGGGGCGGCGCCTCGGGGGCGAACGGCTGTGCGTTCTCCTCGATCCAGCCGTCGAGGTCGTCGCGCAGCTGGCGCCCGATCGCGGCGAAGGCCTCCGGCGGCAGGCCCTCGGGATTGGTGGGCGAGTGCATGGGCGCCGGCAGGGTCGCGCCGACCAGCACGATCCGTCCGATGCGCGACGCGCCGTGCCGCGTGATCGCGCGCACCAGCTCGCCGCCGGCGCCCGAGTGCGCCACGACCGTGCAGGCGCGGAGATCGAGCGCCTCCATGACGTCGTGCAGGTCGTCGGCGAGGGCGTCGTGGTCCATCGGCCCCGGATCGCTGGAGCGGCCGTGGCCGCGGCGGTCGTAGGAGATCGCGCGCAGGCCGGCCTCGTTCAGCCTCAGCATCACGGTGGCCCACAGGTCGGACGTCATCGCCCAGCCCGGCAGCAGCAGCACCGGCGCGCCCTGGCCCCAGTCGCGCACGAACAGGTGCGCGCCGGAGCGCGTGCGGATGAAGTCGTGTTCACGCATGGCCGACGCTCCCGTCCAGGAATCCGATCACCTCGACGAGGCGGCCGTCGTCGTCCAGCCGCACGACGTCGGTGCCGCCGGCCACCGCCGCGCCACCGGCCGGCCCCAGCGACCACGAGAAGCGGGCGAACGGGCCGTGGCCGTCGGCCTGCCCGCGCGGCGTGAACCGCAGGCCGGGGAACTGCGCGCGCGCCGCCTCGATCATGCGGGCGATGCCTTCGTGGCCCTGGCCGGACATCAGCGGATCGGCGTAGCGGCCCTGCGGGCTCCACAGCGCGGCTACGAGGGCGTGGCGGCGCGCGGGGTCGGGTTCATTCCAGGCGGCGAGATAGCGTTCGGCGAGGGTGGATGCGTTGGCAATCATGCGAGTCTCCGTTGCAATCGCGACGTTGCGATGGGAGCCATGGTCGCGAGCGGCGGGAGGCCAGTCCATTACCTGCCAGGTCATGGACGATGGTCGGGTCGGTGCTATCTTTTGGCCATGACCTCGACCGCCTCCTCCCCGCGCGCCGGCGTCGGCGACCTCGTGCGCGATTGGCGCCAGCGCCGCCGCCTCAGCCAGCTGCAGCTCGCCGGCGAGGCCGACATCTCCACGCGTCACCTGAGCTTCGTCGAGAACGGCCGCTCGGAGCCCAGCCGCAGCCTGCTGCTGCGCCTGGCCGAACGCCTGGACATGCCCCTGCGCGCCCGCAACGAACTCCTGCACGCCGCCGGCTTCGCGGCGCTGTACGCCGAACGGCCGCTGGATGCGCCGGAGATGTCGGCGGCGCGCCGCGCGGTCGACGCGGTGCTGTCCGCGCACGCGCCGTTCCCCGCGCTGGCCGTCGATCGCCACTGGACGCTCGTGGCCAGCAACGCCGCCGTCGCGCCGCTGCTGGCGGGCGTGTCGGCCGCGCTGCTGCAGGGCGACATCAACGTGCTGCGGCTGAGCCTGCATCCGGAGGGCCTGGCGCCCCGCATCGCCAACCTCGCCGAGTGGCGCGCGCACCTGCTCGCGCGGCTTCAGCAGCAGGTGGAGCGCTCGGGCGACGCGCAGCTGGCGGCGCTGCAGGCGGAGCTGGCGGCCTATCCGTCGCGCGACGATGGCGCGCAGGCGCACGACGTCGCCGGCATCGCGGTGCCGCTGCGCCTGCACGTCGATGGCCAGGCCGAGGCGCTGTCGCTGATCAGCACGACCACGGTGTTCGGCACGCCGGTGGACGTGACGCTGTCGGAGCTGGCGCTGGAGTGCTTCTACCCGGCCGACGAGCGCACGCGCGCGGCGTTGCAGCGCGCCGCTTCGTAGCGCCGGGCTACGCGTGCTTCTCGCCGCGCAGCGAGATCCACGCCAGCAGCCACGTCAGCAGCGCCACGACCGCGATGCCCACGAGCATCGGGCGGGAGCCGCCGCCGGTGACGAGGCCCATCAACGCGATCACCAGCGCGCCGGCCACCATCTGGATCGTGCCCATCAACGCGGACGCGGCGCCGGCGATGTCGCCGTGGTGGTCGAGCGCCATCACCGAGGTGGTCGGAATCACCAGCCCGAGGAAGCCGAAGCCGATCATCAGCATCACGATCATCGTCGCGAGGCCGTTCGATCCGGCCACGTGCAGGGCGGCGCCGGCGACCATGCTCAAGGCGAAGCCCGCCACCGACACGCGCACGACCCGCGGCAGCCCGTAGCGCTTCGTGAGGCGCCCGGTGAGCTGCGAGACGCCGATGAACGACGCCGCGTTGACGGCGAACGCGAGCCCGTACTGGCGCGGCGTGAGGCCGTACTGGTTGATCAGCACGAACGACGAGTTCGACAGGTAGACGAAGAAGGCCGCGACGCCCAGCGACGCGACGCCGGTCATGCCCATGAAGTGCGGGTCTCGTGCGAGCAGCACGAACGCGCGCCAGGTGCTGGCGAGGTCGCTGTCCGTGCGCTCGGCCGGCGGCCGGGTCTCCTCCAGTGCGAACGCGGTCAGCGCGAGGCCCGCCACGCCGATGAGGGCCACCGCCCAGAACACCATGGCCCAGCCGCCCGCCTCGACGATGAAGCTGCCCGCCAGCGGCGCGAGGATGGGGCTCACGCTGAAGACGAGCATCAGCAGCGACATCAGCCGCGTGGCCTCGGCGCCGGTGTGCAGGTCGCGCACCACGGCGCGCGTGATCACGTTGGGCGCGCCGCCGCCCAGCCCCTGAACGAAGCGGAATGCGAGCAGCGTGCCGATGTCCGGCGCCAGCGCGCAGCCGATGCTGCCGGCCACGAACAGCGCGATGCCCACGTACAGCGGCGGTTTGCGGCCGAACATGTCGGAGGCCGGGCCGTAGAGCACCTGGCTCAGCGCGAACGACAGGAAGAACACGGTCAGGCTCAGCTGCACCGCGTGCATGTCGGCGTTCAGGGCACGGCCGATCGCGGGCAGCGACGGCAGGTACATGTCGATGGCGAAGGGGCCGATGGCCGACAGCAGGCCCAGCACGAGCGCGAGGCGCAGGAAGTTGTGTCTCATGGAGCGGCGCAGTATAGAGACGACGCTGGGACAATGCCGGGACAATGACTTCCTCCCTGCAAACCTTGGCCGACCTGCGCGCCGGCCGCCTCGGTGGCGCCACGCGCCTGGACCTGCGCGGCTGCCGGCTCGACGAGTTCCCGCGCGAGGTCTTCGCGCTCGCCGACACGCTCGAGATGCTCGACCTGTCCGGCAACCGGTTGCGCGCGCTGCCCGACGACCTCCCGAGGCTGCATGCGCTGCGCATCCTGTTCTGCTCCGACAACCCGTTCGAGACGCTGCCTCCGGTGCTCGGCCGCTGCGAGCGGCTGGACATCGCCGGCTTCAAGGCCAACGCGATCGCGCACGTGCCGGCGGAGTCGATCCCGGCCAACCTGCGCTGGCTGATCCTCAGCGACAACCGCATCGCCGCGCTGCCCGAGACGCTGGGCGCCTGTCACCGGCTGCAGAAGCTGGCGCTGGCGGGCAACCGGCTGTCCGCGCTGCCGGCCGGCCTCGCGCGCTGCGAGCGGCTGGAGCTGATCCGGCTGTCGGCCAACCGCTTCGAGACGCTCGCCGATGCGTTGCCCGAGGGCCTGCTGGCGCTGCCCAGGCTCACCTGGCTCGCGTATGCCGGCAACCCGTTCAACGCCGCGCAGGAGGCGCGCGCGCTGGAGGCGACGCCCATCGCCCGCATTCCCTGGCACGAGCTGGAGATGGGCGACCTGCTGGGGCAGGGCGCATCGGGCCACATCCACGGCGCGCGCTGGCGCCCCGCGGCGGGCGGCGAGCGCGCGGTGGCGGTGAAGCTGTTCCGCGGCGAGGTGACCAGCGACGGCCTGCCGCGCAGCGAGATGGCGGCCTGCATCGCCGCCGACGTGCACGCGCACGTGATCGAGGTGGAGGGCCGCATCGAGGGCCATCCGCAGGAGGCGCAAGGCCTGGTGCTGGGCCTGATCCCGCCGCGCTATCGCAGCCTGGCGGGCCCGCCCAGCCTCGCTTCCTGCACGCGCGACATGTACGCGCCCGACGCGCGCTTCACGGCCGATCAGGCGCGCGCGATTGCGCGGGCGACGGGCGACGCGCTCGCGCACCTGCACGAGAAGGGCCTGGTGCACGGCGACTTCTACGCGCACAACATCCTGGTGGACGACGACGCGCATGCGTTGCTGGGCGACTTCGGCGCCGCGTCGTTCCTGCCGGAGGACGACGCGGCGCGCCGCGAGGCGCTGGTGCGCATCGACCGGCGCGCGCTGGCGATCCTGGTCGACGAACTCGCGCAGCGGTGCGACGAGCCCGCAGCGCTGGCCGACCTGCGTTAAGCCAACGCCGCGATCACCTCGGCCGGCGCCTGCACCAGCTCGATCAGCACACCCTCGCCGCCGATCGGGAACTCCGCGTTCGACTTCGGATGGATGAAGCAGATGTCATGGCCGGCCGCGCCCTTGCGGATGCCACCGGGGGCGAAGCGAACGCCGTTGGCGGTCATCCATTCCACCGCCCTGGGCAGGTCGTCCACCCACAGGCCCACGTGGTTCAGCGGCGTCGCGTGGACGGCGGGCTTGCCGTCCGGATCGATGGGCTGCATCAGGTCGACCTCGATCTCGAACGGGCCCTTGCCGAGCGCGCAGATGTCCTCGTCGACGTTCTCGCGCTCGCTGCGGAACTGGCTCTTCGTGGCCAGGCCGAAGATGTCGCACCACAGCGTGCGCAGCGGGCCCTTGTCGGGCGCACCGATGGCGATCTGCTGCAGGCCGAGGATGCGGAAGGGCTTGGTCATGTCGGGCTTTCGTTGTCGGCGGCCGGCGGGTCGTAGCGCGAGAGGTCGAGGCGCCCGGCCAGCCAGCCGGTCTTGAGGCCGCTGAGCGCGGCGACGGACTGATGATGCACCCAGGACAGGCGTCCGGGCAGGCCGAAGAACAGGTCGCGGAACGCCGGCGCGACGCGCCGGTGGGACTGGAACAGCGGCGTCAGCGCGACGCTGGAGTGCTGGTAGAAACGCAGGTGCGCGCGTCGCTCGCCGGTGTAGCGCGAGAACGCGTCGGACCATGCCACCTGCCCGTTCGCGCTCGCGCCGCGCACGCAGTGTGCGAGCACCCAGGCATCGATCAGCGCCATGTTCGCGCCCTGGCCCAGCTGCGGGCTCATGCCGTGGCCGCAGTCGCCGACGGCCACCACGCGATCGTCGTGCCACTGCTTCATCCACACGTCGGCGTAGCGCGCGACGCGCAGCTGCTCGTGCGAGGTCACGGAATCGAGCAACGGCGCGCAATCGGGCATCAGCGCACGGACGCGCGCCTTCCAGCGGTCCAACGGCTCGGCCTGCCATGCGGGCAGGTCGGCCAGCGGCAGGCTCCAGAAGAAGTTGATGCCGCGCGGCTCGCCGGCCGGCGCGTCGAGCGCGCGGCCCACGGGCATCAGGCCGACCATCTCGCGCGCCGAGCGGAAGCGCTGGCGCAGTTCCGCGGGCGCGAAGCCCGGCGGCGCCGGCAGCACCGCCCACAGCGCGCTCCACGGGAACGGCTTCTGCGACTGCGCCACGTCCATGCCCGCGCGCAGCCTCGAGAAGCTGCCGTTGGCCAGCACCAGCGCGTCGAAGCGGCCCAGCGGGTGTCCTGTCGCGCCGGAGAGCGTGACCCCGTCGCCGTCCTTCGCGAAGCCCTCGACCGCGGTGCCCAGGCGTACCGTCGTGCCGGCCTCGGCCATGCGCCGCCAGAGCAACCCGAACAGCGTCCCGCGCTGGATGCCCAGGCCGAAGCAGCCCGGCGCGAAGCGGCGGTAGCTCATGTTCAGCACCGTGCGGCCCGCGGCGTTGTCGCCGAACAGGCGATCGACCGGCGCGCCGTGCGCGAGCACCTCGTCCAGCAGGCCCAGCCGCTGCAGCACGGCCTGGCCGGTGGGCTGCAGCAGCAGGCCGGCGCCGACCGGGCGCGGGTCGTCGACCGCCTCGAACAGCGTGACGTCGTGGCCCTGGCGGCGCAGCAGCACCGCGGTGGCGCAGCCCGCGACCCCGCCGCCGACGACGGCAACCCGGCTCATTCGAAGCGGATGATGGTCTCGTCGACGGCCAGGCTCTGGCCCTGCGTGGCCACGATCTCGGCCACGATGCCGTCCTGCGTCGCGGTGAGGATGTTCTCCATCTTCATCGCCTCGATGACGGCCAGGCGCTCGCCGGCCTGCACGTGCTGGCCGACGGCCACGGCCACCTGTACCAGCAGGCCCGGCATCGGCGACAGCAGCAGCTTGCTGGTGTCGGGCGGCGCCTTGTGCTTCATCCAGGCGGACAGCGCCGCGGCGCGCGGCGACACGATCGTCACGTCGATGCGCGCGCCGTCGTGCGACAGCCGGTAGGCGAGGATGTTGCGCGGCGTGCCGCGCTCCACCTGCGCGACGAAGTGGCGGCCGTTGACGGTGCCCGAGTGGCGCAGGTCGGACAGCCGGCACGGGCTGACGAGATGGTACGGGCTGCCGTCGACGGTGAGTTCCGCCGCGCCGCTGCGCGCGTCGAACGACGTGAAGTGCACGACGTGTTGGCGCGTGGCGCCCTCGGCGCCCTTGACCAGCGCGACGAAGTCGGCGGCCTGCTTGACCTCGTGGCCCGACAGCTGGCCGGTGATGCCGGCCGCGCGGGCGTGCTCCTTGCGGCGGATCTGCGCCGCCAGCGCCACCAGGAACAGCGGGTCGGCGTTGCTGCCGTCCTCGGCCGAGAAGCCGTGCGGGTAGTGCTGTGCGATGAAGCCGGTGTTGAAGTTGCCAGCCTGGAAGTCCGGGTGCGCCAGAAGCGCCGACTGGAACGGGACGTTGCTGGAGATGCCGCGGATCACGAAGCCGTTGAGCGCCTCGCGCATCTTCGCGATGGCGTCCGCGCGATCCTTGCCGTGCACGATGAGCTTGGCGATCATCGAGTCGTAGAACATCGGGATCTCGCCACCTTCCTCCACGCCGGTGTCCACGCGCACGCCGCCGCCGGCGAGCATCGGGCCCGCGGCCACCATCGTCGCGTCGGGCGGCAGGAACTTCACCAGCCGGCCGGTGGACGGCAGGAAGTTGCGGAACGGATCCTCGGCGTTGATGCGGCACTCGATGGCCCAGCCGTCGCGCTTCACGTCGGCCTGCGCCAGCGGAAGCTTCTCGCCGGCGGCCACGCGGATCATCAGCTCCACGAGATCGAGGCCGGTGATGCACTCGGTGACCGGGTGCTCCACCTGCAGCCGCGTGTTCATCTCCAGGAAGTAGAACGACTGGTCCTTGCCGACCACGAACTCCACCGTGCCCGCGCTCTGGTAGTTCACGGCCCTGGCCAGCGCCACGGCCTGCTCGCCCATGGCCTTGCGCGTGGCGTCGGAGATGAAGGGCGAGGGCGCCTCCTCGATCACCTTCTGGTGGCGGCGCTGGATGGAGCACTCGCGCTCGTTGAGGTAGACCACGTTGCCGAACGCGTCGCCCAGCACCTGGATCTCGATGTGGCGCGGCTCCTCGACGAACTTCTCGATGAACACGCGGTCGTCGCCGAAGCTGTTGCGCGCCTCGTTGCGGCAGGCCGTGAAGCCCTCGAAGGCCTCCTTGTCGTCGTACGCGACGCGCAGGCCCTTGCCACCGCCGCCCGCACTGGCCTTGATCATCACCGGGTAGCCGATGTCCCTGGCGATCTTGACCGCGGCCTCAGCCGTCTCGATGGCCTCGTTCCAGCCGGGGATCGTGTTGACCTTGGCCGCGCCGGCGAGCTTCTTGGACGCGATCTTGTCGCCCATCGCCGCGATCGACGCGTGCTTGGGGCCGATGAACACAAGGCCTTCCTCCTCGACGCGGCGCGCGAACGCCTCGTTCTCGGACAGGAAGCCGTAGCCCGGGTGGATGGCCTCGGCGCCGGTCTGCTTCGCGGCGGCGAGGATCTTGTCGGCGACCAGGTAGGACTCGCGCGAGGGCGCCGGGCCCAGCAGCACGGCCTCGTCGGCGAGCTCCACGTGCAGCGCGTCCTTGTCGGCCTCGGAGTACACCGCGACCGTCAGGATGCCCATCTTGCGAGCCGACTTGATGACCCGGCAGGCAATTTCACCGCGGTTGGCAATCAGAATCTTCTTGAACATGTTCTGTCTCGCTCAGAGCGGAATGTTGCCGTGCTTGCGCCACGGATTTTCGATCTTCTTGTCGCGCAGCATCGCCAGCGACCGGCACAGCCGCTTGCGCGTCTCGTGCGGCTGGATCACGTCGTCGATGTAGCCGCGCGCGCCGGCCACGAACGGGTTAGCGAAGCGGGCCTTGTACTCGGCCTCGCGGGCGGCGAGCTTGGCGGGGTCGTTCTTGTCCTCGCGGAAGATGATCTCCACCGCACCCTTGGCGCCCATCACCGCGATCTCGGCGTTGGGCCACGCGAAGTTCACGTCGCCGCGCAGGTGCTTGGACGCCATCACGTCGTACGCGCCGCCGTAGGCCTTGCGGGTGATGACGGTGACCTTGGGCACGGTGCACTCGGCGTAGGCGTAGAGCAGCTTGGCGCCGTGCTTGATGATGCCGCCGTACTCCTGCGAGGTGCCGGGCATGAAGCCGGGCACATCGACGAAGGTGACCACGGGGATGTTGAACGCGTCGCAGAAGCGCACGAAGCGCGCGGCCTTGATGCTGCTGCGGATGTCGAGGCAGCCGGCCAGCACCAGCGGCTGGTTGGCCACGATGCCCACGCTCTGGCCTTCCAGGCGCGCGAAGCCGATGATGATGTTCTTCGCGCCGTCGGGCTGCAGCTCGAAGAAGTCGCCGTCGTCCACGACCTTGAGGATCAGCTCCTTCATGTCGTAGGGCTTGTTCGGGTTCTCCGGCACCAGCGTGTCCAGCGACGCGTCGATGCGGTCGGCCGGGTCGCCGCTGGGGCGCACGGGCGCCTTCTCGCGGTTGTTCAGCGGCAGGTAGTTGTAGAACCGGCGCAGCATCAGGATCGCCTCGAGGTCGTTCTCGAACGCGAGGTCGGCCACGCCCGAGCGCGTGGTGTGCGTGGACGCGCCGCCCAGTTCCTCGGCGGTGACCTCCTCGTGCGTCACGGTCTTCACCACCTCGGGGCCGGTGACGAACATGTAGGAGGTGTCCTTGACCATGAAGATGAAGTCGGTCATGGCCGGCGAGTACACCGCGCCGCCCGCGCAAGGGCCCATGATCATGCTGATCTGCGGCACCACGCCGGAGGCCATCACGTTGCGCTGGAACACCTCCGCGTAGCCGCCCAGCGACGCCACGCCCTCCTGGATGCGCGCGCCGCCCGAGTCGTTCAGGCCGATCACCGGCGCGCCCACCTTCATCGCCTGGTCCATGATCTTGCAGATCTTCTCGGCATGCGCCTCCGACAGCGCGCCGCCGAACACGGTGAAGTCCTGCGAGAAGACGAACACCAGGCGGCCGTTGATCATGCCGTAGCCGGTGACGACGCCGTCGCCGGGCACCTTGTTGTCTTCCATGCCGAAGTCGGTGCAGCGGTGCTCGACGAACATGTCCCATTCCTCGAACGTGCCTTCGTCCAGCAGCAGTTCGAGCCGCTCGCGGGCGGTGAGCTTGCCCTTGTTGTGTTGCGCGGCGATGCGCTTCTCGCCGCCGCCGAGTCGGGCCTGGGCGCGCTTGCGTTCGAGTTGTTCGAGGATGTCGTGCATGTGGACTTGTCCTGTGCTCTGTCAGGCCTGGGCCGATGCGACCTGGCGGCGGATGTGTTCGAGCACGTCCTTCGCGCTCGCGGGGATGGGCGTGCCGGGGCCGTAGATGCCCGCCACGCCGGCGTCGTAGAGGAAGTCGTAGTCGCGCCGCGGGATCACGCCGCCGACGAAGACGATGATATCGTCCGCGCCCTGCGCCTTCAGCTCGGCGATGATGGCCGGCACCAGGGTCTTGTGGCCCGCGGCCAGCGTGCTGACGCCCACCGCGTGGGCGTCGTTCTCGATGGCGTGGCGCGCGCATTCCTGGGCGGTCTGGAACAGCGGGCCCATGTCGACGTCGAAGCCGAGGTCGGCGTAGGCGGTGGCCACCACCTTGGCGCCGCGGTCGTGGCCGTCCTGGCCCAGCTTGGCGATCATCACGCGCGGACGCCGGCCGTGTTCCTCGGCGAAGGCGGCGATCTCGGCCTGCAGCTCGGCCCAGCCCCGCGCGCTGTCGTATTGCGCGGCGTAGACGCCCGTGATCATCTGCGTGTCGGCGCGGTGGCGGCCCCAGGCCTGCTCCAGCGCGTCGCTGATCTCGCCCACCGTGGCGCGCAGGCGCACGGCGTCCACCGACAGTGCGAGCAGGTTGCCGTCGCCGCTCTCGGCGGCGCGGGTGAGCGCGGCGAGCGCCTCGGCCACGCCGGCGGCGTCGCGCGACGCGCGCACCCGCGCGAGGCGCTCGACCTGGCTCGCGCGCACGGCCACGTTGTCGATGTCCAGCGTGTCGATCGCGTCCTCGTTCTTGAGCTTGTACTTGTTGACGCCGACGATCACGTCCTTGCCCGAGTCGATGCGCGCCTGCTTCTCGGCGGCCGCGGCCTCGATCTTCAGCTTGGCCCAGCCGCTCTCGACGGCCTTGGTC
>Ga0209258_100631_pt1 | contig 27852 bp, 26 predicted proteins | sample Araplaol_mTSA_r2_FD_184281 | JGI IMG/M metagenome (GOLD analysis project Ga0209258, IMG submission 184281) | Arabidopsis root microbial communities from North Carolina, USA - plate scrape CL_Col_mTSA_r2 (SPAdes) (version 2) | ecosystem: Host-associated > Plants > Roots > Endosphere | place: USA...
GCTGCGCTTGAGCGCCACGGTCTTTCGACGAGAACTCCGCGCCGACCCCGCCTTGCGCAGCACGATCGACCGCTACGTCTACGTCCTCTTCGCCCAGAACGCACGCGCCGGGGCCTGCTTGCGCTTTCACCGCATCGAGCAGCGGCTCGCGCGATGGCTGCTCATGAGCCACGACCGTGCAGACGGCGACCGCTTTCGCGTCACGCAGGAGTTCCTCGCCTACATGCTGGGCGTCCGGCGCGTCGGGGTCACCGTCGCCGCCGGTGCGTTCCAGCGTCGGGATCTCATCGCCTATGACCGCGGCGAGATGACGATCGTCGATCGCACCGGCCTGGAGAGTGCGACATGCAGCTGCTACGCCAGGGATCGCGCAACCTACGCCGAGCAATTCGAGTGATGCGCCGCGTCGGCTCTTCGCGGGCGGACTCGCCCCCTCCTCGCGAACGGGCTCATCTCGACGCCGCCTGGCCCCGCCTGCAGCTTCGCAAGTAGAGCGGATCGGGCGCAGGCGTGGTCGGCCCGAGGTGTGCCATCAACGGCAGGGCGACGATGATGCGGCTGCCGCGGCCGACGCCGGCACTTTCGGCCGCGACGTGTCCGCCGTGCGACTCCACCAGTTGCCGCACCACGGCCAGGCCGATGCCCAGGCCCGACTTGTTGAAGCCTGCGGCGTGAGAGGCCTGGGCGAAGGGTTCGAATGCGCTGGACAACGTCGCGGTGTCCATGCCCATGCCCTGGTCCGACACGACCATCTCGACGCTGGATTCGAGCTTGCGCACGCGCAATCCCACGGTCGTGCCGTCCCCGCTGAACTTCGACGCGTTGTCGACCAGGTTGGTGACGATCTGGATGAGGCGCAAGCCATCGGCATGCAGGGTGCAGGCGAGCGCGTCGCCCGACAGCTCGATCCGCTGGCCCCGGCGCAGGATCGCGGGGCGGCACGCGGCCAGGGCCTGCTCGATGACGTCGCTCATGGCTACCGCGCTTCGTGACAATGTCAACTTGCCGGTGCGGCTGCGGGTCAAGTCCAGGAGGTCGTCGATCATCCGCGCGAGGTGGTCGACCTGCCGCTCGATCACGACCTGCGCGCGCGGCAGGTCCTCAGGCCGTCCGCGAGTGATCAGCGCTGCAGCCGTGCGGATCGGCGCCAGGGGGCTGCGCAGCTCGTGCGCGACGAACGCGAGGAATTCGACCTGCGGGTCCGCCTGCGGCCGAGGCGTCAGCTCGCCTGCAATCGTCGCCGCGGAGCGCCTCAGGGTGCCGGGGAGACCGCTGACGGAGGCGGCGGGCAGAGGGCGGCCGACAATTCGTAGATGGGGCTGTGTATGCATGACGCTTCCTGGTCCACGCAGCGCGCGCCCGAGGCGAGGTGCGCACCATGCGGCACTGCACCCCGACAGTAACCTCCTCTTGCGTCGCGATCTGTGCGGCAGGGCTCATTGATGGGCGAAGCGCCGGTCGCGCGGATCGGCACCGCCGGGAACAGCAGACGTGGGCGGAAACGTCACTCGACGTTCTGCACCTGCTCGCGCATCTGCTCGATGAGCACCTTCATCTCGACCGAGACGCCGGTCAGCTCGAGCGCCGCGGACTTCGAGCCGAGCGTGTTGGCTTCGCGGTGCAGTTCCTGGATCAGGAAGTCCAGCCGCTTGCCGAGTTCGCCGCCGGCCTGGAGCAGACGGGCGATCTCCTCGAGGTGCGCGCGCAGCCGCGAGAGCTCCTCGGCCACGTCGATGCGCAGCGCGAAGGTGGCGGCCTCGTTCATCGCGCGTTCGCGCAGCGAGTCGGTGGGGATGGTGGACGCGCCGCCGCCGTCGAGCGTGTTCGTCGCCTTCAGAGCCTCGGCCCAGCGCTCCAGGAAGCGCTGCTGCTGGCGCTCGACGACGGCCGGCACCAGCGGCTCGGCCTGCGCCGCGAGCTCGCGCAGCCGCACGATGCGCTCCATCAGGATGGCGACGAGCTTGTCGCCTTCGCGCGCCCGGGCCTCCTTCAGTGCGGCGACGGCCCGGCGGCCCGCATCGAGCAGCGCCTCGTCGACCCGGCCGGGCGCCGCCGGCGCCGAACGGCACCAATGCAGGACTTCGTTCACGCTCAGCGGTTGCGCCTTGGGCAACGTGGCAGCCACGCTGGCCTCCAGACGTGACAATCGCTCGAGCTGGTCGGCGCTGGGCTGGGGCCAGTCGTCGCCGCTGGTCTTGGTCGCGCTGACGCGCACGTCGACCTTGCCGCGCCGGCATCCGGCCGTGACCAGGTCGCGCAAGGCCCCCTCGTGCTGGCGCAGTTCGTCGGGCATGCGGAACGAGATATCGAGAAACCGGCTGTTCACCGATCGAAGTTCGACGGTGATCGCGGCGGAATCCGTGGCGGCCGCGCCTGCGGTGGACGCTGCGGCCGCCGAGGCGCTGCCGAAGCCGGTCATGCTGTAAACTGCCATGTCGCGAGTGCCAGGTTGCAAAAAGAGATTATGTCAAAGCCAAAACCCGCCCCGCTGCCTTCGGGGACCGTGGTCGGCGGCTACCAGATCGTCAAGAAGATCGCCGCCGGCGGTTTCGGCATCGTCTACCTGGCCGAAGATGAGACACGTCATCTGGTCGCCCTGAAGGAATATCTTCCCGCCTCGCTGGCCGATCGGTCGCCAGGTGAACTGATTCCGCGCGTCAAGCCGGAAAAGCAGCCACTGTACCGCCTCGGCCTCAAGAGTTTCTTCGAAGAGGGCCGCTCGCTTGCACAGATTTCGCATGCGAGCGTGGTCTCGGTGCTGAATTTCTTCCGCGAGAACGAAACCGTCTACATGGTGATGAATTATCTGCAGGGTGACACCATGCAGGATTTCATCGTCACCGCGCGCGACCTCAAGCGCGAGAAGGTATTGCGCGAATCCACCATCCGTTCGTTGTTCGACGAGATCCTGCGCGGCCTGCGAATCGTCCACCAGCACAAGATGCTGCACCTGGACATCAAGCCCGCCAACATCTTCATCACCAACGACAACCGCGCCGTGCTGCTCGATTTCGGCGCCGCGCGCGAAGTCCTGAGCAAGGAAGGCCAGTTCATCCGGCCGATGTACACGCCCGGCTTCGCCGCGCCCGAGATGTACCGCCGCGACGGCTCGCTGGGCCCCTGGACGGACATCTACGCGATCGGCGCCTGCCTGTACGCGTGCATGCAGGGCTACCCGCCCAACGACGCGCCGCAGCGCATCGACAAGGATCGCCTGCCGCTGTCGCTGTCGCGGCTGCGGAACGTCTATTCGGACAACCTCATCGAGGTCATCGAATGGTGCATGGCGCTCGACCCGCTGTCGCGGCCGCAGAGCGTGTTCGCGCTGCAGAAGGAGCTGTCGCGCGAGATCGAACGCCGCTACACCACGCTCAGCTTCTCCGAGCGGCTCAAGCTGCAGATCGAGAACCTGAAGTCCGGAGCACACCCTTGAACACGCCCTTGAGCGCACGCTCGGGTCTGGAGTAATCGAATGCGGTTTGGAACGTATCAGGTGAGTCGCAAGGGCGGCCGGGAGAAGAACGAAGACCGCATGGGCTATTGCTACACGCGGGATTCGGGCCTGTTCGCGCTGGCGGACGGCATGGGAGGGCATCCGGAAGGCGAGGTCGCGTCGCAGCTCGCGCTGCAGACGATCGCGGCCACGTTCCAGAAGGAGGCCAAGACCGAGCTGAAGGATCCGCAGCGCTTCCTGCAGGACGCCATCCTCGCCGGCCACCACCAGCTGCTGCGCTACGCCACCGACCGCGGCCTGACCGACACGCCGCGCACCACCATCGTGGCCTGCGTCATCCAGGGCGGCAACATCTACTGGGCCCACTGCGGCGACTCGCGCCTGTACATCGTGCGCGGCGACCGGCTCATTGCCCGCACCCGCGACCACTCGTACTCCGAGCTGCGCGAGGCGCTGTCGCACGTCGTGCCGCTCGACGAGAAGGTCAACCGCAACGTGCTGTTCACCTGCCTGGGCAGCCCGGGCAAGCCGGTGATCGACAGCGCCGGCCCGATGGTGCTGCGCACCGGCGACCGCGTGCTGCTGTGCTCCGACGGCCTGTGGAGCAGCGTCGAGGATGCGGACATCGTCAAGATGCTGTCCGAGTACCCCATCCACGACTCGGTGCCCGAGATCGTCGAGCAGGCGCTGCGCAACGCCGGGGAAAAGAGCGACAACGTCACGGCGCTGGCCGTCGAATGGGAGCAGTCGGAAGACGACGACCAGGCCGGCAACGTCTCCACGCGCTCGCTCGGCGAGGACGTGTTCGCCTCCACCATCCAGGCCAGCATGAGCGGCGACTCGTTCCTGCCCGACATCGACGACGACGAGATCGAGCGCTCGATCCGCGAGATCAACGAAGCCATCCAGCGTTCCGGTCCCCGCAAGACGTAGGCGTCTGGCCTTTCCTTGAATTGGCGCAGGGGTGCCGACGCGACGGCGTCGCGCCTGCCGCGAATTCGAGGACAGGCCTGACCCCGATTCCCGCCGGCAGCCGGGGTCAGGCCTGACCTCCGTCCGCGTTCATCATCGCCTCTTCGCCGGACGCCTTTGCGCGGACATCGGATAGGCCAGACCCCTTACAGGATTTCCGCTCATGACGTTCTCCCGCACCCAGGGCCGCGCCGCCAACGAACTGCGTCCCGTCAAGCTGACGCGCGACTTCACCGTGCATGCCGAGGGCTCGGTGCTGGTGGAATTCGGCGGCACACGCGTGCTTTGCACCGCGTCCGTCGAGGATCGCGTGCCGCCGTTCCTCAAGGGCCGGGGCGAAGGCTGGGTCACGGCCGAATACGGCATGCTGCCGCGGGCCACGCACACGCGCTCGGACCGCGAGGCGGCCAGGGGCAAGCAGAGCGGGCGCACGCAGGAGATCCAGCGCCTGATCGGCCGCTCGCTGCGCGCGGTGTTCGACCTGAAGAAGCTCGGCGAGCGCACCATCACGCTGGACTGCGACGTGTTGCAGGCCGATGGCGGCACCCGCACCGCGGCCATCACCGGCGCCTGCGTCGCGGCGCACGACGCCGTCGCCAAGCTGATGGCCGCCGGCAAGGTGGAACACTCGCCGCTCAACGGCTTCGTGGCGGCCGTGTCGGTGGGCCTCGTCGAGGGCACGCCGCTGCTCGACCTGGAATACATCGAGGACTCGGCCTGCGACACCGACATGAACGTCGTCATGACCGGCGCCGGCCACTTCATCGAGGTGCAGGGCACCGCCGAAGGCGCCGCGTTCTCGCGCGCCGAGATGAACCGGTTGCTGGACCTCGCCGACGCGGGCATCCGCCAGCTGATCGCAGCGCAGAAGGCCGCGCTCGGCCAGGCCTGAGCATGAAACTCGTCCTCGCCTCCAACAACGCCAAGAAGCTGGCCGAACTGCAGGCGCTGTTCGACGGCCTGGGCATCGCGCTCGTGCGCCAGGGCGAACTGGGCGTGACCGAGGCCGAGGAGCCGCACATCACGTTCATCGAGAACGCGCTGGCCAAGGCGCGCCACGCGTCGGCAGCGACGGGCCTGCCGGCGATCGCCGACGACTCGGGGCTGTGCGTCGACGCGCTCGGCGGCATGCCGGGCGTGATCTCGGCCAACTATGCGACCGTCGCGGCGAGCGCGGGCGTCGCGCTCGAACGCGAGGCCGCGCGCCAGACGCAGGACGAGGCCAACAACGCGCTGCTGCTCGAGAAGCTGCGCGACGTCGACGACCGCCGCGCCAACTTCGCCTGCACGCTGGTGGCGATCCGCTCGGCCGACGACCCCTCGCCGCTGGTGGCCGTGGGCCGCTGGAACGGCGAGATCCTGCGCGAACGCGAAGGCAGCGGCGGCTTCGGCTACGACCCGCTGATGTTCATCCCGGCCTTCGGCGTCACCGTGGCGTCGCTCGCCAAGGAGGTGAAGAACGCGCACAGCCATCGCGCGATCGCGGCGGGGCAGATGCGGCAGCTGATGCAGCAGGCGTGGCATCTCTGAGCCGGGTCCCGTGAGCATCATCCGCCTCCATCCCGTCAACGCCGCCGGCGGCGAATCCGGCGAGGGCGCTTCGGGCGAGGCCTCGCTGGAGGGCGCGCCGCTGCGCGACCCGCAGTGGTACCACCGCCCCGGCACGCTGAGCCTGCCCGCGCCGCCGCCTCTGTCGGTGTACGTGCACCTGCCGTGGTGCCTGAAGAAGTGCCCCTACTGCGACTTCAACTCGCACGAGTTCCGCACCGCCGGCGCGACGCCGAAGGACCTGCCCGAGCAGCGCTATCTCGACGCGGTGCGCGCCGACCTCGAGCGCTCGCTGCCCCTCGTGTGGGGCCGCACCATCCACACGATCTTCATCGGCGGCGGCACGCCGTCGCTGTTCTCGCCGGACGGCATCGCGCGGCTGGTGTCCGACCTGCGCATGCTGCTGCCGCTGGCCGCCGACTGCGAGATCACGATGGAGGCCAACCCCGGCACCTTCGAGAAGGAGCGCTTCCGCGCCTTCGCGCAGGCCGGCGTGACCCGCCTGTCGATCGGCGTGCAGACCTTCGACGACGACCGGCTGCGCGCGCTCGGGCGCGTGCACGACGCGGCGCAGGCGCGCGCGGCGGCCGAGGAGGCGGCGCGCAGCTTCGAGACCTTCAACCTCGACCTGATGTACGCGCTGCCCGGCCAGACCCTGGCCCACCTCGATGCCGACCTCGACGTCGCGTTCGCGCTCGGCGCGCCGCACCTGTCGCTGTACCACCTCACGCTCGAGCCCAACACCGTCTTCGCGCGGCAACCGCCGGCCAACCTGCCCGACGACGACACGGCCTACGACATGCTCGATCGCGTCACCGAACGCACGGCCTCTGGCGGCTTCGAGCGCTACGAGGTCTCGGCCTACGCCAAGAACGGCCACCGCTGCCGCCACAACGTCAACTACTGGCAGTTCGGCGACTACCTCGGCCTGGGCGCCGGCGCGCATGGCAAGCTGTCGTTCGCGCACCGGGTGACGCGCCAGGTGCGCTGGCGCGAACCGAACATGTACATGGAGCGGACGCTCGCCGGGCAGGGCGTCTCCAACGAGTCCGACGTCGCACGCGCCCAGCTGCCGTTCGAGTTCATGCTCAATGCGCTGCGGCTGCGCGACGGCTTCGCGCTGTCGCTTTTCACGGAGCGCTGCGGCCTGCCGGTGTCCGCGATCGCCAGGCCGTTGGACGAGGCGGAGCGCAAGGGCCTCGTCGAGCGCAGCGGCGCGCCGGGCGCGGAGTGGATCAGGCCGACCGAGCGCGGTTTCGACTTCCTCAACGACCTGCAGGAACTGTTTCTGTAGGGCCGTCGCCGCCGGCGCGGAACCATCGCGGGTCGAACGACCCGCCCTTCGGCCCCGCGCCCCCGAGGCGTGCGAGCACCGCGGCCACCACGCGGTCGCAATGGGTGCCACCGAAGTCGTAGAGGTCGCGCTCGGCCAGGTCGATCTCCTGGGCCAGCGCCTCGCGCAGCAGGCTGCGGGCGCGGAAGTGGCGGCTGCGCACGGTGGCTTCGGGGATGCCCAGCACCTGGCCCGTCTCCTCCACGCTCAGTTCCTCCACCGCGCGCAGCACGAACACGCTGCGCAAGGCCGCGGGCAGCGCGTCGAGCTGGCGTTCGAGCAACGCGCGCATCTGCGTGCGCACCAGGGCGCGGTCGGGCGGTTCGGGTTGGCGCGCGTCGTCCATGGCGGCCTCCGGGTCGGCCTCGGCGTCGAGAGCGACGATGGGAAAGATGTTGTCGCGCCGGGCGCGCTTGCGCAGCCGGCCCAGGCACTCGTTGGTCACCAGCCGCGACAGCCAGGTCGACAGCGCCGATTCGCCGCGGAACCCCGCCAGCGCGCGATGGGCGGCGAGGTAAGCCTCCTGCAGCGCGTCCTCGGCCTCGGCGTCGTCGCGCAGCGTGGCGCGCGCGAGCCGGTACAGGCGCCGGTTGTTGGCGCGCATGAGGCGCTCGAAGGACGCCAGGTCGCCGGCGACGATGCGCCGCACCAGTGCGGCCTCGTCGTCGGGCGGGGCGGGCAGGCGGGTGGAAGAGTCGAGGGAAGTCATGTCGGCGCTCCGCGTCAGTGCAGGGTGAGGGTGGCGGCCATGGTCGGATGGTAGAGGCACGCGTAGCCGACGCGGCCTTTTCCGCTGGCCGTCCACGTGAACGACGCGCCGGGGGCGATGACCTTCGAGTCGAAGCGGCCGTCGTGCGCGGTGACCGTGTGGGGCACCAGGTCCTTGTTGACCCAGGTGACGCGGTCGCCCGGCCTGACGGCCAGCGTGGTCGGCACGAAGCGCATGCCGTCGATGGCGACCGCCAGCGCGCGCGCCGGTTGCGCCGCGCTGGCCGGCGCGGTCGCCGGCCTGGGCGCCGGCCCGGGCGCCGCGCCGACCGCTCCCGGCGCGAGCGCCATCGCGAGCAGGGCCAGATGGCGGCGGTGCATCTACTTGCCCAGCTTGGCCTGCAGCATCTTCGCGTGGTCGAGGTGGGCCTCGAACGCCGGGCGCACCTTGACCATCAGCGCCTTCAGGTCGGCGTTGCCGGCGTTCGGGATCAGCGTGGAGTCCAGTGCCTTGAGCACGGCCTCGTGGTACGCCACCTCGTGGTCGACGTAAGCGCGGTCGAAGGCGGCGCCCGACAGCGTCTTCAGGTGCGCGACGTTGTCGTCGCCGCCCTTCTTCAGCGATTGCGCGGTCGGATTGTCCTCGGGCGTCAGGTGCAGCTTGCCGGCCAGGTCGGTGGCCGACTTGTTGACGGCGGTGTGGTCGGCGACCATCTGCCGGGCGAAGGCCTTGACGTCGTCGGCACTGGCGTGCGCCTGGGCGTAGTCGCCGGCGTCGATGTCGACCTGGTTGGCGGTGACGACGATGGCGGCGATCTGCGCGTCGTCGGGGCCGGCCGCCAGCGCGAGGACGGGGGCGAGGGCGACGGCCAGGGCGGCGGTGGCGAGGTGCAGGGGTTTCATGGACGGGGTCTCCTGGTTGGACGGCGCGGCGGCGGCTTGCGGACGAAGCGCCTGGCGGCACCGGTTCCGATCCAGATGTCGCGACCCCGGCTCGCGTTCCCGCGCGGGTCGATTCCGCCGTGGCATCCGCAATGTCGGCGGGCATGCCGATTGCCGTTTCGCCCGAATGGTCGAGCAGGCGCCCGGGCGCGCGCGTCGCGCAGGCGCGCCAGGGTCAACCCGTGCGGATGCGGCGCAGCCCCCTATGATCGCGCTCGCGCGACCTATCGAATCCGCCGACAGGACCCTCATGCCCGAAAACACCGCCATCGACGCCGAGCAGTTCAACCGGATCGCACGCCGCAACGTCACCTTGCCGTTGTACACCGGCATCATCAGCGTGCTTTCCTTCCTGCTGTTCGTCTGGTACTTCATGGTCGTCAACGGCTGGGTGGACCACACGCACCAGGTCATCGGCAAGCTCAACGAGCTCACCACCCTGCAGTCGGACATGGAAGGGTCCATGCGGGGCTATGTCATCACCGGCGACGAGTCCTTCCTCGCGCCCTACCAGGTCGCCAAGCCGCAGATGGCGTCCGAGCTCGACGAGCTGGTTAGCCAGACGGTCGACAACCCGAGCCAGACGGAGCGCCTGCGGCGAGTCCAGTCCCTGCAGCAGGCCTGGCAGGCGTTCGCGGACGAGACGATCGCCGCGCGGCGCACCGGCAAGGACGCCAGTGGCGGCGTCGAGTCGCTCGCCGGCAAGCAGCTGTTCGATCGCGTCCGGGCGGAGCTGGGCGCGGCGCGCGGGACCGAGCAGGCCTTGCTCAAGGACCGCCTCGAGGAACTGCGGATGGTGACCTGGCTGGGCATCGGCGCATATGTGCTGATCATCCTCCTGGCCAAGAGCTACATCGCCTGGGCCGGCCGGCGCGACATCCGGCAGCTGTCGGACGACTTCGAGGACGCGCTGAAGGCCGAGAACGAGGCGAGCGCCGTCATGGCCGAACAGGCCTGGCTGCGCGACGGCCAGGCGCAGCTGTCCGAGACGCTGATCGGCCAGCAGACGCTGACCACCATCGGCCGCAGCGTGCTGGCCTTCTGCGGGCGCTACCTCGACCCGGTGGTGGCGGCGATGTACGTGCGCGACGACGCCGGCACGCTGCAGCGTGTGTCCACGCACGGCTTCGAGGGCCATGACGACGACGGCCAGGTGCAGGCCGCGCGCGACGGCCTGGTGGGGCAGGCCGTGCGCGACGGGCGCACGAACCACGTCACCAACCTGCAGGGCGGCTACTTCAAGGTGGGCTCGGGCCTGGGCGCGACGGTGCCGGCCGAACTGTTGATCGTCCCGCTGGTCAACGACGGCATCGTCAACGGCGCGATCGAGCTGGGCTTCATGCGCCAGGTGACGCCGCGCGACCTCGAGCTGCTCAAGCTGCTGCGCGGCGCGATCGGCGCCTCGGTGGACTCGGCGATGTATCGCAAGCGCCTGCAGGATTCCATCGAGGAGACCCAGCAGCTCAACGAGGAGCTGCAGGTGCAGCAGGAGGAGCTGCGCACCGCCAACGAGGAGCTCGGCGAGCAGTCGCGGGTGCTGACCGAGTCGCAGTCACACCTGGAGCGCCAGCAGGCCGAGCTCGAGGCGACCAACGCGCAGCTGGCGGAGCAGGCCGACGTGCTCGATCGCAAGAACGAGGCGCTCAACGAGGCGCAGGGGGAGCTGCAGGAGCGCGCCGACGAGCTGCAGCGCGCGAGCCGCTACAAGTCCGAATTCCTGGCCAACATGTCGCACGAACTGCGCACGCCGCTCAACAGCTCGCTGATCCTGGCCAAGCTGCTCAGCGAGAACAAGGAAGGCAACCTGACACCCGAGCAGCTGAAGTTCGCGCAGACGATCTACAGCGCCGGCAACGACCTGCTCAACCTGATCAACGACATCCTCGACCTGTCCAAGGTGGAGGCCGGCCGCCTCGAGCTGCAGCCGCAGTTCGTGTCGGTGCAGCGGCTCGTCGAAACGCTGCAGCGCCTGTTCGCCCCGCTGGCCGGCGAGAAGAAGCTGGCGTTCGACGTGCAGGTCGCGCCCGAGGCGCCGACGTCGATGGTGACCGACAACCTGCGGCTCGAGCAGATCCTGAAGAACCTGCTGTCCAACGCGATCAAGTTCACCGAGACCGGCGGCGTCACGCTCGCCGTGCAGGCGCGACCGGACGACCGCGTCGCGTTCTCGGTCAAGGACACGGGCATCGGCATCCCCGAGGGCCAGCACGACATCATCTTCGAGGCCTTCCGCCAGGCCGACGGCACCATCAACCGGCGCTACGGCGGCACCGGCCTGGGCCTGTCGATCTCGCGCGAGCTGGCGCGTCTGCTGGGCGGAACGATCGAGGTGGACAGCGCGGCCGGCCAGGGCAGCACGTTCACGCTGACGCTGCCCGCCAAGTGGACCGACGTGCCCGAGGCCGAGCCCGCGCCCCCCGCGCGCGCGAGCGCTGGTGCGCCCGTGCGCGCGGCGCCCGTCGAGCCCGTGCATCCGCATGCGAGCGCCGCCACGGCGCCGCCGGCGGCCGCCGGCGCCGAGAACGCGCCCACGCCCGAGGTCTTCGCCGACGACCGCCACGAGCCGGTGCCCGACAGGGGCCGCGTGCTGCTGGTGGTGGAGGACGACGTGACCTTCGCGGGCGTGCTCTACAACCTGGCGCACGAGATGCGCTATCGCTGCCTGGTGGCCACCACGGCCAACGAGGCGCTCGAGCTGGCGACCCGCTTCCTGCCCGACGCCATCCTGCTCGACATCCGCCTGCCAGACGACTCGGGCCTGAGCGTGCTGCAGTTGCTCAAGGACGACCCGCGCACGCGCCACATCCCCGTGCACATCGTGGCCGGCGAGGACTTCTCCGAGATCGCGCTGCACATGGGCGCCATCGGCTTCGCCGTCAAGCCCGCTACGCGCGACGAGCTCAGGCAGGTCTTCCAGCGGCTCGAGGAGAAGGGCGCCAAGAAGGTCAAGCGCGTGCTGGTGGTGGAGGACGACGCCCGTCAGCGCGACAGCGTCGTGCACTTGATCAAGGACGACGACATCGACATCGCCGCCGTGGCCACGGGCGCCGAGGCGCTGGCCCTGCTCAAGGACACGGTCTACGACTGCATGGTCATCGACCTGAAGCTGCCCGACATGGACGGCAGCGAACTGCTCGAGCGCATGACGGTCGAGGACATCTGCTCGTTCCCGCCGGTGATCGTCTACACGGGGCGCAACCTCACGCGCGAGGAGGAGGCGCGCCTGAACAAGTACTCGCGCTCCATCATCATCAAGGGCGCGCGCTCGCCCGAGCGCCTGCTCGACGAGGTCACGCTGTTCCTGCACACGGTGGAGTCCAAGCTGTCGGCCGAGCGCCAGACGATGCTGCGCATCGCGCGCAACCGCGAGAAGGTGTTCGAGGGCCGCAAGGTGCTGCTGGTCGACGACGACGTGCGCAACATCTTCGCGCTGGCGAGCGCGCTCGAGCAGAAGGGCCTGCAGGTGGAGATCGGCCGCAACGGCTTCGAGGCCTTGTCCAAGCTGTCCGAGATGCCCGACATCGACCTCGTGCTGATGGACGTGATGATGCCCGGCATGGACGGCCTGGAGGCGACGCGGCGCATCCGGGCGAATCCGAAGCTGGCCCAGCTGCCGGTGATCGCCGTCACCGCCAAGGCGATGAAGGACGACCAGGAACAGTGCCGGCGCGCCGGCGCCAACGACTACCTCGCCAAGCCGATCGACGTCGATCGCCTGTTCTCGCTGCTGCGCGTGTGGATGCCCAGCATCGAGCGGCTCTGAATGCGCGCCCAGGCCCCGGCCCCGTGCTTGCCTGCATCGTCCGAACAACCCTGGTTCCCTCGAGATGCCCCACGCTGCCGATATCGAGATGCGCCTGTTGCTGGAGGCGGTGTACGCGAAGTACAGCCACGACTTCCGCGACTACTCCGGCGCGTCGCTGAAGCGGCGGGTGCAGCACGCGTTGCTGCAATTCGGCTGCGAGACGATCTCGCAGCTGCAGTCGAAGGTGCTGCACGACGCGCACGCGTTCCAGCAGTTGCTGGAGATCCTCACGATCCCGTTCACCGAGATGTTCCGCGACCCGAGCTACTGGCTCGCGCTGCGCCAGCAGGTGGTGCCGCTGCTGCGGACCTATCCGTCGCTGAAGGTCTGGGTGGCCGGCTGCGCCACCGGCGAGGAGGTGTTCTCGCTGGCGATCCTGCTGCAGGAGGAAGGGCTGCTGGAACGCGCCATCGTCTATGCCACCGACATCAATCCTGCGGTTCTGGAGAAGGCGCGCCAGGGCATCTTCCCCATCATCGCGGTGCGCCAGCACACGGCCAACTACCAGGCCGCGGGCGGCAAGCGCGCGTTCTCCGACTACTACAGCGCGGCCTACAACGCGGCGCGCTTCGACCCCGACCTGATCCGCAACGTCACGTTCGCCGACCACAGCCTGGCCACCGACACGGTGTTCTCCGAGACGCACCTGATCTCGTGCCGCAACGTGCTGATCTACTTCAACAAGGCGCTGCAGAACCGGGCGCTCGGCCTGTTCCACGAGTCGCTGTGCCATCGCGGCTTCCTCGGTCTGGGCAGCAAGGAAAGCCTGGACTTCTCGCACTACGTCGACAAGTTCGAGCCGGTGAGCAGGCGCGACCGCCTGTTCCGCAAGACATGAGCACCGATGCCGCCGCCGTCGAACGAGCCGCCGCCCGTGCGATCGAGGCGGTGGTCATCGGGGCGTCCGCAGGCGGCTTCGAGGCGCTGCTCGCCGTCCTCGAGGGCCTGCCGCCGACGTACCCGATGCCGCTGGTGGCGGTGCTCCACCTGCCGGAGAATCACGAGAGCCGGCTGCCCGAGCTGTTCGGCTACCGGCTCGCGCTGAAGGTGTGCGAGGCGCGCGACAAGGAGACGCTGGCACCGGGCACCCTGTACTTCGCGCCGCCGGGCTACCACCTGCTGGTGGAGACCGACCGCACGTTCGCGCTCAGTTGCGAGGAGCGCGTGAGCTATGCGCGTCCGTCGATCGACGTGCTGTTCGAGACGGCGACCGACGCCTACGGGAAGTCCCTCGCCGGCATCCTGCTGACCGGCGCAAACTACGACGGGGCTGTAGGCCTCGCAGGCATGAAGCTTGCCGGTGGACTGACCGTCGTCCAGGACCCGGCCACCGCCGAAGTCCCGACGATGCCCGAGGCTGCGATCCGCCGCATGGCGCCCGACCTCGTTCTTCCACTCGCGCAGATCCACTCCTTGCTGCAAAGGCTTGGAGGACACCGATGACGATTGACCCTGGCATCAAGCTCCTGATCGTCGATGATCTCGCCGAGAACCTGATGGCCCTGGAGGCCTCCATCCGCGACGACGCGTGGAGCGTGCACCAGGCGTCCTCCGGCGAGGAGGCGCTGGCGCTGCTGCTCGAACACGAGTTCGCGCTCGCGATCCTCGACGTGCAGATGCCGGGCATGAACGGCTTCGAGCTGGCCGAACTGATACGCGGCATGGCGCGCACCAGGCACCTGCCGATCGTGTTCGTCAGCGCGGCCGGCAAGGAACTCGATTACGCGTTCAAGGGCTACGAGAACGGCGCCGTCGATTTCCTCTACAAGCCGCTGGACGCCTATGCCGTCAAGAGCAAGGTGCAGGTGTTCGTCGACCTGTACCGCCAGCGCACCGAGCTGCGTCGCCAGCTCGCCGCGCTGGAGGAGTCGCGCCGCCGCCAGCAGTCGCTGGTCGCCGAACTGCAGGACACGCAGATCGAGCTGGAGCGGGCGCTGCGCATGCGCGACGAGTTCATGTCGATGGTGGTGCACGAGCTGCGCACGCCGCTGAGCGTGCTCGCGATGGAGGTACGCGTGCGCCAGCACCAGGTGGCCGCGGGCAACAGCACGTTCTTCTCGGCCGAGAACCTGTCCAGGATGTTCGAGCGCGACCAGCGCCAGGTGCGCAGCCTCACGCGCCTGATCGACGACATGCTGGACGTCTCGCAGATCCAGCACGGCAAACTGTCGATCCGCCGCGGCCGCTGCGACCTGGCGGCCCTGCTGCGGCGCGTGGTCGCCGAGGTGCAGGGCCAGCGCAGCGACGTGCCGATCACGCTGGAGGCCGACGGCGTGGACGTGGTCGGCGAGTGGGACGAGTTCCGGCTGGAACAGGTCGTGGTCAACCTGCTCACGAACGCGCTGCGCTATGGCGAGGGCAAGCCGATCCGCGTCGTACTGGATCAATTGCCCGGCGCCGCCGCGATCCGCGTCACCGACCAGGGCGTGGGTATCGCGCCCGATGACCGGGCGCGCGTGTTCGAGCAGTTCGTGCGCGTGGGCGAGCGCGCGCGCACGCCGGGCCTCGGGCTGGGTCTCTACATCACCAAGCAGCTGGTGGAAGCCCACGGCGGCACGATCAGTGTCGAGAGCACGCTGGGCGAGGGCTCGACGTTCACCGTGGCGCTGCCCATGGCGAATGCGGAGGCGACCCCGGCGCGGCAGGCAGCGAAGGCGGCGTAGGGCTGACGTTCGACCGCCGCCGGGTCTAGGCGACCAGCACCGGCTCCAGCTTCGGCGCGTTCGCCGCGGCCAGCTCCGGCGCGTCCACCGGCACCGGCGGCAGCGCGTGGCGCGGATCGGCGAGCGTGTCGACGGCCTGCTGCAGCGCTTCCAGCATCGCATACCGGCGGCGGTACATCGCGCGGCGCTTGGTGGGCACCTCTTCCAGCGGGCGCAGCGCCGTCTCCAGCGGCAGCGACCAGTTGCCGCCCCCGTCGCGCGCGCCCTCGTGCTCGGCCCAGAACGCGCGGTAGTCGAAGCGCAGGCGCGAGTCGCGCAGGTTCCAGCGGCCCTTGACATGGTTCTCCGGGTCGACACCGAGCAGGCACGTCGCGCCCCAGTGCGCCGCCAGCACGCGCAGCGCGTGCACCAGCAGGTGCGGCGGGCGCATGCCGTGCGCGGCGTGGGTGGCGTCGCGGATGCGATCGAGGCCCTCGTCCTTGAGCGACGGGCCCTGCACGTTGCCCATGAGGAGCGTGCGAACGTCGGTGAACCCGAAGCCGATGCTGTACAGCCGCAGGCCGTCGGCACCGACCAGGCCGATCTGCCACAGGCCTTCGTGGAAGCTCACGTCGTTGAGCGACAGCACGACGCGCGTGTGGTCGGCCAGTTCCAGCAGCGTGATGCCGTGCGTGAGCAGGCTGCGCACATTGGCCTCGTCCCCGACCGAGGCGCACACCGTGCGCAGGCTGTCCAGCGTGGTGCGCAGGCGGGCCTGGACCCCCATGCGGCGATCGATGAGGTGGCTCATGACCGGATAGAAGGCACGCGGCTGCGCACGGAACAGCGCGTCGCCGAGCGTCACGCCGGCCAGCTCGCGCAGCAGGCGCGCGCGGGCGCGCCATGTGAGCGCGAGCCGGCCCGCGTATTTCAGGCGTCGCTCGAGGTTCAGGTCAAACGCGTTGTCGAACATTCCGCGTGCGCCCGGCCAGGTCAAGGGGGCGTCCGCGGGGACGCCAGGGGCGTCCAGGGAAGTGAGGAGCATTGGGATCCGTCTGCAGATGAGCGCATGACCGCTCTTCGAGCGGTGAGTTTGGAAAGCTCAGCTATCGGATCGCTATCACCTGCCGGCGCGATCGGGTATGTTGCCGGATTGTTTCTTCCGAATGTCGAATTCGCACATTCGACAGTCTCGACAGCCTGCCGACGCCTGCGCCCGCGGCGCCCGGGCGACAATCCCGGCGCCATGCGACTCCTCCTGATCGAAGACGACATCCACATCGCACGCGAGCTCCTGCTTCGCTGGCGCGATGGCGAGCGCCTGGCGTTGCACGCTCCCACGCTGGCCGACGCCGATGCGGCGCTGGCTCAGGGCAGCTTCGACATCGTCCTGCTCGACCTGGGGCTGCCGGACGGCGACGGCATGGCATGGCTTGCCGCCTATCGCCAGCGCGATCCGCAGGGCGCCGTCCTGGTGATGACCGCGCGCGATCGCGTCGCCGACCGCGTCATGGGCCTGCGCCTGGGCGCCGACGACTACCTGGTCAAGCCGTTCGCACCCGAGGAACTCGACGCGCGCATCGACGTCCTCGTTCGGCGCGCCAACATCGCGCGGACGCACGCGATCCGCTTCGGCCGCCTCGACCTGATCCAGGAGAGCTCCGAGGTGCTCCTGGACGGCAAGCGGCTGGACCTGTCGCCGCGCGAGTTCGAGCTGCTGTTCATCCTGATGCGCGCGGCGCCGCGGCTGGTGCCCAAGCGGACGCTGGTGGATGCGCTGTCCGAGCGCAACCTCGAGCTGAACGATGCCGCCGCGGAGCTCTACGTGTCGCGGCTGCGCAAGAAGCTGGACGGTACCGGTACCTGTATCCGTACCTTGCGCGGGGTGGGCTACCAGCTGGCCATCGTGGCTCCTGGGCCGTCCGGCGCGCGGGGGCCGTCGCGCGCACCTGCGCGCGAGGGCGGCGAGGGCGGCGAGGGCGGCGCGTGACGCCAGGGCGTTCGGCGCGGCCGATCCTGTACCGGCAGCTGACGCTGCGCCTGAGCATCCCGCTGCTGGTGATCGTGGCGGTGGTCGGCGCGATGGGCCTGTTCAGCGTCGGCGCCGAGACCTCCGCCGTCTTCGACCGCTGGCTGCTGGACGCGGCGGTCTCGCTGGCCGACCAGGTGCGAAGCGCCAACGGCTCCGGCGCCAACGCGGTCGACTTGCCCGAGGCCGCCCGAACGATGCTGGCCTACGACGAGATCGACCGCACCTGGTTCAGCGTCGAGGATCGCGGACGCGTGCTGGTGGGCAGTGGCGGCATCCCCGCCAGCGGGGTCAACGCGGCGACCTACCCCGATGGCCGCGCCTACGACGCGGTCTACGAAGGCGCGCCGGTGCGCGTCGCTGCCGTCAAGGCGCCGTGCGCGGGCTGCGAGCACGTCGTGGTGCTGGTGGCCGAGACCACGCTCAAGCGCCAGCGCGCCAACCGCGTCGTCGAATGGCTCCTGATGCCGCTCGCGCTGATGCTGGTGGTCACATGCTCGGCCATCTACATCGCGGTGCGCCGCACCACGCGGCCGCTGGAATCGCTGGCCGAACACTGGAGCCGGCAGGCGCACGCGTCGCTGGAGCCCATTCCCGAGGGCGACCTGCCCTCCGAGCTGTCGCCGTTCGCCACCGCGCTGAACGACCTGCTGTCGCGCATCCGCCGCATGCTCGTGCGCGAGCGCATGTTCGCGGCCGCCGCCGCGCACCAGCTGCGCACGCCGCTGACGGCGCTGCGCCTGGGCATGGCCCGCGCGCGCAGCTGCCCCGACCTCGAGAGCGCGCGCGCCGTGCTGGACGAGCTGTCGCAGGTCACGGAGCACACCGGCCGGCTGGTGCAGCAACTGATGCTGCTCGGACGGCTCGATCCGGAGGGACACGCCGACGTCGACCGCGTGCCGGCCGACCTGCGCGACATCGCGCGCGACGTCTGCGGCCTGTTCGCGGAGGCGGCGCTCGACCAGCACGTCGACCTCGAGCTGCAGGTGCCGCCCGCACCCGTCATGGTGACCGCGCAGGTGGAGCTGCTGACCGAGGCGCTGGCCAACCTGATCGACAACGCGATGAAGGCCGCGGGCCGCAAGGGCCAGGTGCTGGTGGCGGTGATCGAGTCGCCGCCCGGCCTGCGCGTCTGCGACAACGGCCCCGGCATCAAGCCGTCCGAGCGCCAGGCGATCTTCGAGCGCCATGTGCGCGGCTCGCATCCGCGCTGGGAGGGCACCGGCCTGGGCCTGGCGATCGTGCACGACGTCGTGGCGATGCACGGCGCCAAGGTCACCGTCAGCGACGGCGAGCTGGGGGGCGCCTGCTTCGCGATCGAGTTCCCGACCGCCGCCGCGGCCTGAGCGGCGCGTGCCTGCCGCCGTCCGGCGTGCGCCTCCTGCAGTTCGTCGCATGGCAGGCGCCGGGCGGGCGGGCGGCCGCAAGAATGGGGTCATGAAACGCACTGCTACCACGCTCGTGCTGGCGGCGGCGCTGGCGATCGCCCTCGCCGGCGCGCCCGCCCGTGCCGCCGACGCCGGCGCGCCGGACCCGGCACCCACGCGCATCCTCGTGCTCGGCACGGCCCATCTCGCCGAACTTGCCAAGCCGCTGGACGCCCAGGCGCTGGAGCCGCTGGTCGCGCGGCTGGCCGCGTTCCGGCCGGACATCGTCGCGGTGGAGGCGATGTCGGGCGAAGACTGCGACCTCGCGGCGCGTCATCCGGCGCGCTACGACCCGCAGGACCTCGGGCGCTATTGCCCCGCGACGGCCGCGGCGCGTGCCGCGACGGGACTGGACGCGCCCGCTGCGCTGGCCCGCCTGCACGAGCTGCTCGCCCGGTGGCCCGCGGAGCCGACGCCGGCGCAGCGGCGCTCCCTCGCAGCCGTGGCGCTGGCCGCCGGCGAGCCCGACACCGCGCGCCTGCAGTGGGCGCTGCTGGCGCCTGCGGACCGCCGCGCCCGGGACGGCCTGACCGATGCACTGGCCGCCACCCTGGAACGTCCGCCGGCCGGGGAGATCGAGCTGCTGGCCGTGCCTGTCGCGGCGCGCCGGGGCCTGGCACGCCTGCACGCCGTGGACGATCACAGCGGGGACGATGTCGACGTCGCCGACGGTGCCGCCTACGGCCGGGCGATCCAGGCCGCATGGGACGCGGCCGCCGCCCCGGTGCGGCCGCTGCGTGCGCGCGAAGCGGCACTGGTGGCCGCGGACGACGTCCTCGGCCTGTACCGCGCGTTGAACGACCCGCAGGCGCTGCGCGCCAAGGCGGCGGCCGACTTCGGCGCGGCCGCGCGCGATCCGTCGCCGCAACGCTATGGCCGCATCTACGTGGGCGGCTGGGAGGCGCGCAACCTGCGCATCGCGGGCAACGTCGCCGCCGCGATCCGCGAGCGGCCCGGCGCGCGTGTGCTCGTGATCATCGGCGCCATGCACAAGCCCTGGCTCGAGCGCCTGCTGGGTGGCCTGCAGGACGTCCAGATCGTGGACGCGCAGCGCGTCCTGCGCTGAGGCGCGCGCTATTGCGGCTTGCGCCCGCGAACGGCGTGCGCCCGGCCGCTGGAGGTGATGCTGCCGTCCGCTGCCGTCTGCAGGCGCTCGCGCAGGCGGGCCTTCAGGTTGTCCGAGCTGGCGCCGGGCATGCCGGCCAGCCGCGGCGCGAAGACCGGCCCCTTGCGCGCGGTGGCCCACCAGCTGTCGAAATCGGCGAAGCGGCGCTGGACCGTGACCTCGGTGGTCTCGACGTCGACCAGGCCGGCGCCGGCCCACATCGCACGCAGCGATTCCAGCTTCGCCGCTTCGGGATGCGGCGGCATCGGCGGCTCCTGCCCCAGTTCCGTCATCGCGTCCTGGAGCGCGGCGTACGGAAATCCGCCGCCGAGCAGGTCCCACGCGTAGGCGCACACGCCGCCACCCGGGCGTGTCACGCGCGCCATCTCCACCACGGCGGCGGGCGCGTCGGGCACGAAGAAGATCACCAGCGCGGAGGCGACGGCATCGAACGCGCCATCCTCGTACGGCAGCGCCATCGCGCTGCCCGTGCGGAACCCGACGTCGCGCCCGCCCGGGAGGCGCTGGCGCGCGAACGCGACCTGGGCCTCGGACGGATCGATGCCCTGCACGGACTTGGGCGCGCAGCGCTCGACCAGCAGCTCGGTGAACGCCCCGTTGCCGCAGCCCACGTCGAGCCAGCGCAGGCCCCTGGCGGGCGACAACCAGTCCAGGAAGGCGTTGCCGGCCAGCAGGCTCCAGCGGCCCATGAAGTCCTCGTACGCCGCGCCGTCGTCGAAGCGGATCTGTTCGTCTGCCATCGTCGTGCCTCCATGGATGCGTCCTGCGAGTATCGCGCGGACGTCCCCCGCGCTGCGGGTTCGAACAGGGGTGGCGCGGCCGAGCGTGGCACCTCGTTTGCCGTGCCCGGCCTGGAAGAGGCCGCCGCCGGGGCGCGCCCGATGCCGGAGCGCGCATGACCCTGCACCAGGCCGAGGCCTTCATCGTGATCGCTGCCATGCTCGCCCTGTTCATGAGCGGGCGGCTGCGCTTCGACCTCGTCGCCGCGCTCGTGCTGGTGGCCGCCGTCGTGCTGGGCGTGGTGCCCGGCGCGAAGGCGTTCTCGGGCTTCTCCAACCCCGTGATCATCATCATCGGCTCGGTGCTGGTGGTCAGCCGCGCGATCGCGTCGTCCAACGTGCTGGACGTGTGGATCGGCGCGCTCCTCGCCCGCGTGAAGTCGCCGTCGCTGCAGATCGGCATCCTCACCGCCGCGGTCGGCTACCTGTCGGCCTTCATCAAGAACGTGGGCACGCTGGGCATCGTGATGCCGGTGGCGATCCAGGCGGCGCGGCGCTCGAACATGCCGCGCTCGGCCTACCTGATGCCGCTGGCGTTCGGCTCGCTGGTGGGCGGCACCATCACCCGCATCGGCACCTCGCCCAACCTGCTGATCTCCAGCGTGCGCCAGGAGACCGGCCAGCCCGCGTACCGCCTGTTCGACTTCGTGCCGGTGGGCCTGCCGCTGACCACGCTGGCCATCGCGTTCCTGGCCGTCGGCTGGCGGCTGATCCCCAGGCGCGAGGGGCAGAAGCCGGCCGAGGAGAGCTTCTCGATCGAGACCTATTCCACCGAGCTGCGCGTGCCGGCGACGCCGGCGATGCCCGAGCTGACGGTCAAGGCGCTCGAGGAGCTGTCGGAAGGGGAGGCCTCGGTCGCGGCCATCGTGCGCGAGGGCGGACGGCGCTACATCCCCGCCGAGGACTGGCGCATCTACCCGGGCGACGTCCTGGTGGTGCTGGGCGATCCCATCATCATCGACAAGCTGGTCGCCAAGAGCGGCTACGAGATCGCCGGTTCCAAGCAGCTGGCGCAGCCCGAGCACAAGACCGACGAAATGGAAGTGCTCGAGGTGATCGTGCCGCGCGACTCGATGCTGGTGGGCCAGACCCCCGCGTCGCTCAACCTGCGCCACCGCTTCGGCGTGAACCTGTTCGCCGTGCACCAGGCCAACAAGGCCACCGTCAAGCGCCTGCGCTCGCACTGCTTCGCCGCCGGGGACGTCGTCCTGCTGCAGGGCTGGGGCAAGAAGCTGCAGGCGTCGGTCGACGAGCTCGGCGTCCTGCCGCTGGCCGACCGCAAGCTGACCCTCGGCCGCAAGGTCAGTGGCCTGATCCCGATCGCGCTGCTGGCCGTGGCGCTGCTGCTGGTGGGACTGCGCTGGGTCGACGTCGAGGTGGCGTTCTTCGGCGCGGCCGCGCTCACGGTGCTGACGCGCCAGATCAACGCGAAGGAGGCCTACGACGCCGTCGAATGGCCCGTGATCGTCATGCTGGGCTGCCTGATCCCGGTGGGCGAGGCGCTCAAGGACACCGGCGCCACCGCGCTGATCGCCCAGGTCTTGTCGCATGCGGCCGGACAGGTGCCCGGGTATGCGGCCGTGGGCCTGGTGGTGCTGACCGCGATGCTGCTGACGCCGCTGCTGCATCACGCGGCCGCCGTGCTGGTGCTGGGCCCGGTGGCCGCGGCCGTGGCGAGCAACCTCGGCTATCGCGCCGACCCGTTCCTGATGGCGGTGGCGCTGGGCTGCGCGTGCGACTTCCTCACGCCCATCGGCCACCAGAACAACACGCTGGTGATGGGGCCCGGCGGCTACCGCTTCGGCGACTACTGGCGCCTGGGCCTGCCGCTGACACTGATGGTGCTGTTCGTCGGCACGCCGCTGATCCTGCATGCATGGCCGTTGAAGTGAGCGCCGGCCCGTGCGCCGGCGCCCGCGCGCGAGGGCGTCAGTTCGACAGCGCCAGCGTCGCGCCCGTCTTCTCCGTGCGCTCGCCGGCCATCTCCCACTCGGGCATTCCGCCGCGGAACCAGTAGACGTGCTTGTAGCCGGCGGCGATCGCCGCGCGGCTGGCCTTGTACGACTTCCAGCATTCCGGCCCGTTGCACTGGAACACGATGTGCTGCTCGCGATCGAGCTTGGCGAGGCCGGGGAAGTTGTCGGCCTTCGCGTCGAACGCCACGTCCTTGAGGCTCTTCTCGCCGTAGGGCAGCCACAGTGCGCCGGGGATGTGCTTGTCCTTGTACTCGGACTCGATGCGCGTGTCGACCAGCACCGCACCGCTACCCACCAGCGTCTTGACCGTCTCGTGGTCGACCACCGTGGCGCCCGGCAGCGATTTCGGCGTGAAGGTGCCCAGTTCGGCCACGCGCGTGTAGGGCACCAGGTCGGGGTGCGCGACCACCGGCTTCAGGCCGCAGGTGGTGGCGTCGGCCTCGAACCAGCGGGCCAGCTTCCCGCGCGCCTCGGACGGCAGCTTCTTGCGCACGGCCACGGAGTAGCCGCCCGGCACCGCACTGGAGATGGCGAGCACCTTGGCGATGCCGGCGTGCTCGCGATCCCAGCTCTCCCAGTCGGCGCTGCGCACCATGGTCGCCTCCGAGTGGCCCAGCATGAGCGCGTACAGGCCGGCCTGCGGATAGCGTTCGTAGTCGACGTGCTTCATGTCCTTGAAGCTCAGGCCGTTCGCATTGAGCAGCCCACGCGCCAGGTAGGTGTAGATCGAATCCTGCTGCGGCAGGTAGATGGCCTTGCCGCGCAGCGCCCCGACCGAGCCGAGCTCGCTGCGGCCCACCAGCAGGTACTGTTCGTCGGTGTCGGTCGCGCCCACCAGCGCGTAGCCGTGCCCCAGCGCCGAGGCGGCGACCTGCGGCGGTGCGATGAAGATGTCGTAGCCGCCGCTGCGCGTGGCGCGCATCGCGTCCGTCATGTCGTCGGTGCTAGTCACGACGACGGGTTCCTTCAATACCCTGGACAGGTGAGCCTGCAACGCGTCGCGCGACACCATCATCGCGTCCTTGCGATTGCTGGGCTCGGTGACGACCAGGGCGGTGACGTCGGCCAGCGCGTTCGCACTGGCCAGGCAGAACAGCAGGAATGCAGTGAGATGCTTCACGGTTTTCGACCTTTCGGCGGCGATAACGGAGTGGGTTCCGCGCGCTGCGAAGACGCTCTCGGCTCTCGGCCGGGGTCTTCTTCCCTCGCTGCATGGCGCTCCGGCAGAGTAGGGGAGATGCATACGGCGTGCTGTATCCAGAAGAAACCTGGTTTGCACAAACGCACCGGCGACTACACTCCCTGCCGAGCTGAATTCGTCCATCGCGCGGAGCGTCTGGCTCCGCGGATGCAGATCTTGTCCAGGCCCTCTCGCCATTTCAAGGAAACCGCATGACGAACCCTCCCGCCAATCGCCTGCGCCGCAGGCTCGTCGTCGCCGGCGGCGCCGGCCTCGCCACTTCGCTGCTCGGTCATGGCGCGCGTGCGCAGGGCGCTGGCGTCGAACTGCCGATCCTCAACGGACACCGCGACCTCGTCGCGTTCCCCGAGAAGCGTCCGTTGATCGTGATCACTTCGCGGCCGCCGCAGCTCGAGACGCCTTTCCCGGTGTTCAACGAGGGCCTCATCACGCCCAACGACGCCTTCTTCGTGCGGTACCACAACGCCGGCATCCCGACGTCGATCGACGGCGACAAGCACGTCATCCGGATCGGCGGCAACGCGGCAGGCAAGCCGTTCGAGCTCACGCTGGCCGACCTGCGCACGCAGTTCAAGCCGGTGGAACTGGTGGCCGTCAACCAGTGCTCGGGCAACGGCCGCGCGCTGTTCAACCCGCGCGTGACCGGCGGCCAGAGCACGAACGGCACCATGGGCAACGCGCGCTGGGTGGGTGTTCCGCTGAAGGACATCCTGGCTCGCGCGGAGATCAAGAACACCGCCAGGCAGGTCACGTTCGACGGCCTGGACACGGCGCTCATGGGCGGCGGCGACTTCGTCAAGGCGCTGGACATCGGCGTGGCCACCAACGGCGAGGTGATGGTGGCCTACCAGATGAACGGGGCCGACCTGCCGTTCCTCAACGGCTACCCCGTGCGGCTGGTCGTGCCCGGGTACTACGGCACCTACTGGGTCAAGCACCTGTCCGACATCCAGGTGATCGACCAGGTCTACGAGGGCTTCTGGATGAAGCCCGCCTACCGCGTCCCCGACAACGCGTGCGCATGCGTCGAGCCAGGCACCGCGCCGGCCGCCACGCGGCCGATCGGTCGCTTCAACGTGCGCTCGTTCATCACGTCGCTGAGCGACGGCGCGCGCGTTCCCGCAGGCAAGGCGCTCTCGGTGCGCGGCATCGCGTTCGACGGTGGCCAGGGGATCCGCGAGGTCGCCTGGAGCGCCGACGGCGGCCAGAGCTGGCGCGCGGCGGCGCTGGGCGAGGATCTCGGACGCTTCTCGTTCCGCGAGTTCACGTTCGGCTTCACGCCGCAGGCCGGTGCGCACGATCTGCGCGTGCGCGCCTTCAACCGCTCGGGCGAGAGCCAGCCGATGGAAGCGCTGTGGCAGCCGTCTGGCTACATGCGCAACGTCGTCGAGTCGGTCAAGGTCCAGGCGATCTGAAGGGAGCTCCCATGAAGCACGCAACACTCCTGGCCGCCTGCGTCTGCGCGGCGCTGGCCACGCCGCTCGCGGCCAAGGACATCCAGCTCCCGCCCGACGCGGTCCAGCTCAAGCCGAGCCCGCTGCCCGGCTACGCGAAGGCCCGGGCCAACTGCACGATGTGCCACTCGGCCGAATACATGCGCATGCAGCCGCCCAGCGCGGCGCGGCCGTACTGGGACGCGATGGTGCATCGCATGAAGACCGTCTTCAAGGCCCCGGTCGCCGACGAGGACATGCCCGAGATCGTCGACTACCTTGCCAGGACCTACGGCAACGAGCAGCCGAAGTGAGCTGGCTGCGGGCGGTCACGCCGGTGGCTGCCGCCCCGTCTCCCGCAGATGGCGCGGCAGCAGGCCCGTCAACGTGCTCAGCGCGAGCGGCAGCAGCACCAGGTCGTCCACGGCGCCCACCAACGGCAGCGCGAGATTGAGCGGATCGAGCGCGAAGAACGCCAGCACGACGGTGGCGGGCAGCAGCCAGGCGGGGCGATCGGGGTGCCGCAGCGCGCGCCACAGCAGCTTCAGGTCGCGGCCGCCCTGGCGCCAGAAGAGGAAGAGTCGGCGCATGGGGGGCTCCTTGGCGGGCAGACGCGCCCGTGCCCGTACAGGTGAGGGCGTGCGGCCCGACTTCAACCGCCAACGCCCGCGGCGCGCGGTCGAGTGACAATGCCGGCATGAGCTTTCCCGAACACAAGATCAGGCCGGCGGGCGGCCGGGTCGCACTGGCAGCCCTGGTGCTGGGTGGCGTCGCCTCGATGACCGCCTGTGTCGCCCCCAACACCACCGTTCACCGCGTCTCGGTGGACGTGCAGGCCCACCCGAAGGACCTGCGCGCCTGCGTCGTCGAGGCCATCCGCGGTGTCGACGGCGTGCCGGGCGTCAATCCGCAGCCGCAGGGGATCGACGCGTCGGTGGTCGCGTTCCGCACGGCCCTGCCCGAGGTCAGCGGTGTCGTCGAGCGCGAGGGCGCCGACGGGGTGCGCGTCAGCATCGAGGTGATGGCGTTCGTGGAGCCGGCGAACTTCTGGGAGTTCGGGCAGTCGCGCACGAAGATCATCGCCGACGCCATCGTCGCGCGTTGCGACGGGCTCTGAATGCCGGGGCGGGTGCGGGGCTTGACGACCCGCCCTACAGGTCGAAATTCGATGGCAGCATCACGACGTCGCGGATCGTCATCCCGCGCGGGCGCGTCAACATGAACAGCACGACCTCGGCCACCTCGGCCGGCTCGAGCAGGCTGCCGGACGCGCGTGCCTCGCGCAGCTTGTCGGCGGGCCAGTCGGCGATCAGTCCCGTCATCACCGGGCCGGGCGAGATCGCACCGATGCGGATGCCGTGCCTGAACACCTGGCGCCGCGTGGTCTGCACGAAGCAGTCGACGGCCCACTTCGACGCCGCGTAGACCGGCTCCCACGGCGTGGGATAGTGCGCGGCCAGCGAACTGGTGACGACGATGTCGCCGGCGCCGCGCTCGATCATGTGCGGCAGCACGTCATGGACGTTCTTCATCACGACCGCGACGTTGAGCTGCAGCAGGCGGTCGATCGCGTCGTTGCGCGCGTCGACGAGATCGCCGCCGATGTACAGGCCGGCGTTGGCGTGCAGGATGTCGATGCGGCCGGCCAGGGCGAGCGAGCGCGGCACGAGCGACGCGCAGGCCGCCGCGTCGAGCAGGTCGATCTCCAGCGGGATCATCGCGTCGCCGTGCGGCGCGCACGCGGCCTGCAGCGCCGCGGCGTCGCGGTCGACCATCACGACGCGCGCTCCCGCCGCGACGAGCGTGCTGGCACTTGCCAGGCCGATGCCCGACGCGGCGCCGGTGACGACGGCCACCTTGCCCGCGAGTGCTGCCGTGTTCATGCGTGCTCCTTGATGAAGAGATCGCGGTCGGGCGCGAAGTTCGCGTGCAGCGGCAGCAGCGCGCCGCCGAGCGCGCCCGCCTCGGGCCCGACCGTGCCGGCCAGGAGCTGCGGCGCGCTGACCCCTTCCCAGTTCGAGCGCCGCATGGCAGTGGACGTCGCGGCGATGAGCGCGTCCAGCAGCTCGCGCGGGATCGCGCCGTCGATGATCACGCCGTCGAGGTCGAGCAGGCAGACGGCGCCGTTGATCGCGTGCGCGATCGCGGTGGCGGCCTTGTCCACCCAGCCCAGCGTCACCGCGCGCCAGGGCGGCTGCAAGGCCTCGGGGCCGGCGAAGCCGGGGTCGGCCAGGCCGGCGTCGCGCCACGCCTGTTCCAGCGTGTGCAGCGACGCGACGCTGAGCAGCTGCGGCGCGGGGCCTCGGGCGTCGGGCAGGCCCAGCGGCATCGAGCCGATCGCGCCGGCGTTGCCGGTCAGGCCGTTGCGCAGGTGGCTGTCGATCACGAGGCCGCCGCCGATGAAGGTGTCGACGAAGATGTACAGGAAGCTGTGCATGCCGCGTCCGCGTCCGGCGACCAGCTCGGCGACGCACGCG
>Ga0209258_100632_pt1 | contig 27810 bp, 30 predicted proteins | sample Araplaol_mTSA_r2_FD_184281 | JGI IMG/M metagenome (GOLD analysis project Ga0209258, IMG submission 184281) | Arabidopsis root microbial communities from North Carolina, USA - plate scrape CL_Col_mTSA_r2 (SPAdes) (version 2) | ecosystem: Host-associated > Plants > Roots > Endosphere | place: USA...
ACCTGCGCGACGGCCAGCAGCTCGAGGAACTGCTCGCGCGTCAACCAGCGTTCGCGTTCCACGAGCTCGTGCTGCACGACCGGCAGCACGCCGCCGAAGCCCTTGAGCGCCAGGCGCGTGAAGACGCGGAAGATCTCGCCGGGCGAGGCCGGCTGCCGCGGCGATTCGTCGTCGAGCAGCGAATGCGGTGCACGCTCATCGACGGCCTCGGCCGCAGCCTCCGGCAGGAGGCCGGGCGTCTCGTCCGACGCGGGCAGGGCCGCGGCATCGGGCGCGAGGGGCGTGGCGGGCGTGGACATGGTGTCGTGGGCGATTGCACGCAGCGTACTCCCTCGCCGCGGTTGAGGGAAGTCCTATGTCTTATATAAGACTTGAGTTGTCGGGATTGGCGCATGCGCGCACAAGCTTCGTCGGGCGCCGCCGAGTCGCCTCATCCGCCGACGGCGAATTGCTTCGGGTCGTAGAAGAACTGCTCTTCCAGGACGAGGTCGTCGGCCCATCGCTGATAGGCCAGCTCTTCGAAGTGAACCGCCCGGCCCTTCCCGTCGAGGTAGTCGAACGTCCAGCGGATGACGACGATGTCTCCGGCGACCAGGAACGGGCGGACACAGTGCGCCTTCAGGTCCCTGACGGCGGCCTGGGCCGCGGTCTCGTTCGCGAGCAGGGCCGCCTTTCCCACTCGAGCTCGACCCTGGTTCTCGCGGACGATCGCGTCGTCTGCGTAGAACGTGTCCAGGGCCTCGATTCCCTTGCCCGCCTCGACGAGTTCGACGAAGCGTTCGACGACTTGCTGCGATGGCATTTCTGTCTTGATCCTTGTGGCGACGGTTTGCCGGCCTTTCGACGCGCGGACGGATCCGAGGAGTCGGAAACATCGTCCTGACGGGCGCGCGCTCCACGATGAAATCCCACCGCCGGTCGCCGCTCGTCCGTCGAATTCGGGCCCATTGGCACGGACGAACCCGGCCGGCCGACTTCGTACAAATTCTTACCGAGGATTGGTGTTCCCGCCAGGCATGCTTGCCCGGCGTCGTCCTACGTCTTGCGATCCGCAGGCCTACGTACGGGTCGCCGACATCGGCGCATCGTTGGGCCATCTCGGCCACGAAGGAGGCGCGCATGCAAGTCGCCTGCACCTCGACGCTTGAAGGACGCATCTACCGCTTCTACCGCACCAGCGAAGATTTCACCCGGGCGCTGAAGCCGCTCGTCCCCTTTCTGCTGACGATCGACGCCGACGTCATCGTCGGCAGCGAGGGCGACGACCCCAAGCTCCTGCTTCGTGTCGGCCCGATCGGAGGCGAGGAGGAGGCCACGCTCGTCAGCCTCATCGCCCCACGCCTGACCTGCCGCTGCGCGCCGACCTCGGTGTTGGCGTAGCGCCGGCCGATGCGGCGCGCGCAGATCGACGCGTTCAACGCGGCGCCGTCGTCACCAATCGGCGGAGCGGCTGCGCCGGCTCGATGGCGGCCGACCGCTCCCGGGCTCAGCGCAACACCTTCAACGCGTCCGGATTGACGATGTTGGTCGGCGTGCCGTTGATGAAGTTGACCACGTTGTCGAACGCGGCTCCGAAGTACATCTCGTAGCTGCTCTGCTCGACGTAGCCGATGTGCGGCGTGCAGACCGCGTTTTCCAGCCGCAGCAGCGGATGGCCGGCCAGGATGGGCTCGCTCTCGAACACGTCGACGGCGGCCATGCCGGGGCGGCCGCGGTTGAGCGCCGCCACCAGCGCGGCCTCCTCGATCAGCTCGGCGCGCGACGTGTTGACGAACAGCGCCGTCGGCTTCATCTGCAGCAGGTCGTTGAGCTTGATGAGGTGGCGCGTGGACTCGGTCAGGCGCAGGTGCACGCTCAGCACGTCGGCGCTGGCGAACAGTTCCTCGCGCGAGGCGAGCGCGTGGTGGCCGTCGGCCTCGGCGCGGGCGCGCGACTCCTCCGAGCCCCACACCGCCACCTCCATGCCGAAGGCCTTGCCGTAGCCGGCCACCAGCTTGCCGATGCGGCCGTAGCCCCAGATGCCCAGCGTCTTGCTGCGCAGCGTGGTGCCGATGCCGAAATTGGGCGGCATCGATGCGGCCTTGAGTCCCGACTGCTGCCAGGCGCCGTGCTTGAGGCTGGCGATGTAGTGCGGCAGCCGGCGCATCGACGCCATGATCAGCGCCCAGGTCAGCTCGGCCGGCGCGTAGGGCGAGCCGACGCCCTCGGCCACCGCGATGCCCTGTTGCGTGCAGGCCTCGATGTCGATGTGCTCGCCGACCTTGCCCGTCTGCGCGATCAGGCGCAGCTTGGGCAGCTTCTCGAGCAGTTGCCGCGGGAAGCGCGTGCGCTCGCGGATCAGCACCAGCACCTCGGCGTCGCGCAGCCGCACAGACAGCTGCCCGATTCCCTTGACGGTATTGGTGAACACCTTGGCGTTCAGTTCGCTGAGCTTGGCGGCGCACGGCAGCTTGCGCACCGCGTCCTGGTAGTCGTCGAGGATGATGATGTTCACGCGGCCGATTATGGCCCGCGAGGCCCCGCCCGCCGTGTCGGTCGAGGGCGCAAAAAAGCCGCCTCGCAGGGCGGCTGTTGCATTTGCCGCAACGGGCGTCAGAGGCGCAGAGCGGCGGAGAGCGGCCCGGTGCCGCCGCTGCCGAAACCGTCCGGGAAGGCGCGGTCGAGCGAACGATACAGCGCGGCGCGCAGCGTGCGCGTGGCGAACTCGTCCTCGCGCAGCGCCGACAGCAGCGGGCCGCGCAGCAGCCACAGGTCGACCGGATCCTCGGCGGCGCGTACCTGGGCGCGCAGCCACGCGCCCTTGCGGTGCGCGAGGTTCTCGACCGCGCGCATGAACAGCTGCTTCATCTCGACGAAGGCGCGGCGCGACTCGATGCGGCCGTCGCGCGAGGCGGGCCGGGCCAGCGCGTCGGGGAACGCCGGATCGGACGCGAACGCCGGCTCGTGGACGAAGTCGATCGCCTCCGGCGCCAGCTGCGAGTCGAGCTCGGACAGGCCCAGGGGATCGAAGCGGGGTCTAGTGGACATCGGCAATCTCCGCGGGGGGAGCGCTGCTGCGTTGCGCACGGGTGGGGAAATGCTGGTTCACGCGGGCCAGTCGCGTGTCGGCCTCGTCCTGGCTGACGCGGCGCGCGATCAGCGTGTACAGCTCCGAGCGCAGGTGCCACAGCTCGCGCAGCGAACGCGCGTGCTGGGCACGCTTGAGCAGGCCGTGGGGGTCGACCTCCTCGAGGCCGACGAGCGCCGCGACGAATTCCGTGCGCGCGCGCTCCAGCGGCGTGCGCAGCGCGGGCGCGACCTGCACGTCGCCGCCCACCAGCCAGCGCAGCGTGGCCGTCCACAGCGATTCGCGGCGGGGCACGACGTCCGGCGGGCAGACGTTCATGCGCATCGTCGTCGGCGGCGCGGACTTGCGGTGCAGGAGGCGTTGGAGGAGGGGCGTGCTCATGGTTCGATTTCGGCCCGCACGGGCCGGAACATGAGCACATTGTCAAAAACTGCTGCGAGTTGTAAGGGCCGATAAGGCCAGCTCTTCCCGACAGTTCCGCGCGGCTTCGCGCGGCCGCCCAGTTCAGCGCGCGGCCGCCCAGTTCAGCGCGCGGCGCTGGCCGCGCCCGCCGTGCGGGGCGTGCCGAACACCGGCTGCGGCAGGCCCTGGCGCGCGTGGTCCACGGCCTCGCACAGCTCGCGCGCGCCGTCGACGAAGCGCGGGCCGCTGCGGTCGAGCAGGTCGCCCTCGACGTGGGCGAACTGGGCGTGCGCCACGGCGCTGACGCGGCTGAACCCGGCCCAGCGGCCCGGCCTGGCCGTCTCACCCGGCGCGCCGGCGGTCACGATCAGCTCGGGATCGCGCTGCACGGCCACTTCCCAGCTCACCGTGGCCGTGAGCGTCGGCAGCTCCGCGAAGACGTTGCTGCCGCCGCAGGCCGCGATCGCGCTGGAGACCAGGTGCTGGCCGTTGAGCGTCATCAGCGGGGCGTCCCACAGCTGGAAGAACACGCGCACCGGCCGCCGGCCGCCATAGGTCGCCTTCAACGCGGCCCAGTCGCCCGCGATGGCCTGCGCCCGCGCCTGCGCGACGCCTTCGGTGCCCGCGAGGCGGCCGATGCCGCGCAGGGTATCGACGAGGCCGGCCACGGTGCGGATCTCGACCTCGTAGACCGGCACGCCAAGCGCGCGCAGCCGGGACTTGATGCGCTCGGGCGTGCCGCTGCCCCACACCAGCACCAGGTCGGGCCTGAGCCCGGCGAGCGCCTCGTAGTTGACCGCGAACGCGTCGCTGATCACTGGCTTGGTCAGCGCGTTGGGCGGGAAGTCGCTGTACTTGCCGACGGCCACCAGCTGCTGGCCTGCGCCGGCCGCGTAGACCAGCTCGGTCAGGTGCGGTGCGAGGGCGACGATGCGCTGCGCCGGGTGGCTGAGAGCGACCACGTGGCCGGCGTCGTCGACCAGCTCGAGCGAGGGCGTCCCGGCGCGGACCGCGGCCGCGAGCAGGAGCCCGGCGGCCAGGGCGATGGCGCGCGCCCTCATGGCGTGATCCCCGCGGCGCGCAGCGCCTTCGCGTCGGGCGCGGCCTGGCCCGGCCGCGGCCGCGCTCCGGGCGGCAGGGCCTTGAACCAGTCGCAGGTGGACGCGACCGCGCAGCGTCCGCACTGCGGCATGCGCGCCAGGCAGACATAGCGGCCGTGCAGGATCAGCCAGTGGTGCGCGTCGTCGAGATATCGGGCCGGCACGCGCTCGAGCAGCTTGAGCTCCACCTCGAGCGGATTCCTGCCGGGCGCCAGGCCCGTGCGGTTGGACACGCGGAACACGTGCGTGTCCACCGCCAGCGTCGGCTCGCCGAAGGCCACGTTGAGGATGACGTTGGCCGTCTTGCGGCCCACCCCCGGCAGCGCCTCGAGCGCGGCGCGGTCGCGCGGCACTTCGCCGCCGTGCCGCTCGATCAGCAGGCGGCAGGTCTCCAGCAGGTGCCTGGTCTTGTTGCGGTACAGGCCGATCGTGCGCACGTGCGCCTCGACGCCCGCGGTGCCGAGCGCCAGCATGCGCTCGGGCGTGGGCGCCGCCACGAACAGCGTGCGCGTGGCCTTGTTGACGCCCGCGTCCGTGGCCTGCGCCGACAGCAGCACCGCGGTCAGCAGCTCGAACACGCTCGCGTAGTGCAGCTCGGAGGCGGGCGACGGGTTGGCGGCCTGGAGCGTGGCGAAGAAGGTGTCGATGTCTCGTTCGTTCATTGGCAAACCTGCGTCCTTCGGACTTCGATGCGCGGCCCTTCGGGCGGGCGTGCGGGGCTCATGCGGACTTCGTCCGGACGTCGGCCAACCAGCGCCAGACGACGGGCTGCAATTGGACCATCAGGACGCAGGCCAGGATCAGCGCGCAGCCCGCGAGGCCCGGCGCGCCCATGCGGTCGCCCATGAAGACGGCGCCGAACGCGGCGGTGAACACCGTCTCGGACGACAGCACGATGGCCGAGTCCGCCGGCCGCGTATGCCGTTGCGCGACCACCTGCAGCGTGAAGCCGATGCCCACCGAGAGCACGCCCGTGTAGGCGATGGGCCACAGGGCCTGCCCGAGGCCGTCGGCGGACAGCGGCTCGGTGACGAGTCCGACCGCCAGCGCGAGCACGCTGCAGGCGATGAACTGCCCGCACGCCACCAGCATCGCGCCGTGCAGCTTATTGGCGGCACGGCCGACGAGCATCACGTGCACCGCCCAGGGCAGGCAGCTGGCGATGATCCACCAGTCGCCCGTTCGGAACGCGGAGAGGCTGCCGCCGCCCGTCAGCAGCCACGACCCGGCGACGCAGCCGGCGGCGGCGATCCAGGTCGTCCAATGCGGGGCCTGGCGCCACGCGACCCAGGCCAGCAGCGGCACCAGCGGGATGTACAGCGCCGACAGGAAGCCGGTGTTGGTCACGGTGGTCGTGGCCATGCCCTTCTGCTGCATGGCCGCGCCGAGGAACAGCAGCGTGCCCAGGCCCGCGATGTGCACGAGATCGCGTCCGCGCGGCTGGCGGCGGCGCGCGCGCAGCATGTGCCACTCGCGCCAGGCGAACGGCGCGACCACCGCGGCGCCGAGCGCGAAGCGCAGGCCGGTGAACGTCGACGCGCCCAGGTGGCGCGCGGCCACGGCCTGCGCCACGAAGGCCGAGGCCCAGATCAGGGCGACCAGCAGCAGCAGCAGGTTCGAGCGGGCCCGCGTCAGCGGGACGACGGTCCGCGACGGCAGGACGACGTCGTCGAAGGTGGACGCATCGGCTTGCACCGGCTGCGTCATTGCGCGCGGGCCTTCGCGCGCAGGCGGGCGCGGGCGAGCGCGGCCGCGACGGCGGCGCGCTTGGGATCCTCCGTCGCGGCCGCGGTCTCGACCGTGTCGGGGACAGTCCCCTCGGCCTTGGCGAGCAGGCGTTCGTCGTGCTCGCGCGCGTCACGCGCGAGGCGCGCCTGCCTGCGCGCGAAGCGCTCGCGCGCGGCGTCGGCCTGCGCGGGCGTCCAGGCGTCCCAGCCGGTGGCCCCGGCGCTGGCCTCCTCGAGCGCGATGCAGTCCATCGGGCACACGGGCAGGCACAGCTCGCAACCGGTGCAGTCGGCTTCGACCACCGCGTGCATGCGCTTGGGCGCGCCGATGATCGCGTCCACCGGGCACGCCTGGATGCACAGCGTGCAGCCGATGCAGGTGGCTTCCTCGATGTAGACGATGCGGCGCGGCGCCTCGTCGCCGAACGCGGGGTCCAGCGGCAGTTCGGCCTGGCCGAGCTCGCGCGCGAGGCGGCGGATGCCCTCGGCGCCGCCGGGCGGGCACTGGTTGAGCTTCGCGTCGCCAGCGGCGAGCGCCTCGGCGTAGGAGCGGCAGTCGGGATAGCCGCAGCGCGTGCACTGCGTCTGCGGCAGCAGCGCGTCGAGGCGCTGCGCAAGTGACGCGACGCCTGCGGGAGGCGTCGCGGTCGGGGCGGTGATCGGGACGGTGGGACTCACCGTCCGGATTATCCCTTCGCCGGGGCCGCGATCCTGACGGTCTTGCGGGCCTTGGACGGGGATTTGGCGGCCGCCGAACTGGCGGTCGCGCGCGACTTGCGCGCCGGCGCCACGGCCCGGGCCGGACGGCCGGCGCGTTCCTGCTCGAAGCGCGCGATGAAGTCGCGCACGTGCGGATAGACGATGTCGCGCCAGCGGCGACCCGAGAAGATGCCGTAGTGGCCCGCGCCCTCGACGTCGTAATGGAACTGGCGCGTCTTCGGGATGCCGGTGCACAGGCCGTGCGCGGCCCGTGTCTGGCCGGCGCCGGAGATGTCGTCGAGCTCGCCTTCGATCGTCAGCAGGGCGGAGGAATGGATGTCCTGCGGGCGCACGAGGTGGCCGTCGATCTCCCAGCTGCCCTCGACGAGCGAGAAGTCCTGGAACACGGTCTTGATGGTGTCCAGGTAGTACTCGGCGGGCAGGTCCAGCACCGCGTTGTATTCGTCGTAGAACTGGCGGTGCGCCTCGGTGGAGTCCTCGTCGCCGCGCACCAGGTCGAGGAAGTAGTCGTAATGCGCCGTGGCGTGGCGATCCGGATTCATCGCGACGAAGCCGGTGTGCTGCAGGAAGCCAGGATAGACCCGGCGCTGCGCGCCCGGGTAGTTCTGCGGCACGCGATGGATCACGTTGTTCTCGAACCACTCGTAGCTGCGGTTCATCGCGAGGTTGTTGACCGCCGTGGGCGACTTGCGGGCGTCGATCGGGCCGCCCATCATCGTCAGGCTCAGGGGCGTGGTCTCGCCGGCGCTGGCCATCAGCGACACAGCGGCGAGCACCGGCACGGTGGGCTGGCACACGGAGATCACGTGCACGTCCGGGCCGATCAGCCGGATGAACTCCTGCACGTAGCGGATGTAGTCGTCCAGGTGGAACGGACCGGCCTCGACCGGCACCATGCGCGCGTCGGTCCAGTCGGTGATCCAGACCTTGTGGTCCTGCAGCAGGCTGCGCACGGTGTCGCGCAGCAGCGTGGAGTGGTGGCCGGACAGCGGCGCCACCACCAGCACCGAGGGCTGCGCCTTCATGCGCTCGAGCGTGGCCGAGTCGTCGCTGTAGCGCTTGAAGCGGATCAGCCGGCAGAACGGCTTGGTCAGCGTGACCTGCTCCTGCACCGCCACGTCGACGCCGCCGCTGCGCACGGTCTTGATGCCGAATTCGGGTTTCTCGTAGTCCATGCCCAGCCGGTGCAACAGCTCGAAGCCGGCCGACAGGCGCTGGGCGCCCGGGACGTGCGTGAACGGCGACAGCGGGTGCTTGTAGAGCTTGGCCGTGGCGGCGGCGAAATCGGCGAAGGGCGCCATCAGGGCGCGCTGGGCTTCGTACAGTTGATAAAGCATGTCGCTCTCAGCCTTTCGGGCTCGTTACCTGGCAACGCGACAGTGGCCGCGCGTCGGCGATTCTCTTCGATTCCTGAACAAAAGCTTGCTGCCTTCGTTCATTCAATTAATTGCTGCGCCGCAGCATTGATCCAATACTACGCCCATTTGCGATCGCCCGTGCAACTCTGCAACGTGCATGCCCGCCGTTCCGGTCGGAACTCCGGGCCTGTCACGATGATGCAACCTGCTGCGTTGCACCAATCCGCTGAACAGGGGCTGGAAGTGCGCCCATCCGTGACGGGGTCGGCGCTATGGTCGAGTTGCGCCCGGCGGGGCGGCCGCGCCATGGCACGGGCCTCGCGGCTAGAAGGCAAAAAAAAAAAGCCCCGGAGCGCTCGCCCGGGGCCTGATCGGTGACGTGGGCCGGCGTCAGGCCGACACGGCCGCGATCGCCTTGGCCACGTAGGCCAGGTTGTGGTCGTTCAACGCGGCCACGCAGATGCGGCCGGAGTCGACGCCGTAGACGCCGAACTCGCTGCGCAGGCGCTGCATCTGGGCAGCTGACAGGCCCGAGTAGCTGAACATGCCGTTCTGCCGGGTGATGTAGCCGAGGTCGCCCTTGACGCCGGCCGTGGTCAGGTGGTCGACCAGGGCGCCGCGCATGCGCTTGATGCGCTCGCGCATGCCCGCCAGCTCGGACTCCCACTGGGCGCGCAGCGCCGGCGTGGTCAGCACGGTGGCGACGATCTGCGCGCCGTGCGTCGGCGGGTTGGAGTAGTTGGTGCGGATGACGATCTTGAGCTGCGACAGCACGCGCGCCGCTTCGTCCTTGCTCGCGCACACGACGCTCAGGGCGCCCACGCGCTCGCCGTACAGCGAGAAGCTCTTGGAGAACGACGTCGACACGAAGAAGTCGAGGCCGGCGGCCAGGAACTGGCGCACGGCGGCCCCGTCTTCCGCGATGCCGAAGCCGAAGCCCTGGTAGGCCATGTCGACGAACGGCACCAAGCCGTGGTCCTTGATCGTGGCGATGACCTTCGTCCACTGCTCGGCCGACAGGTCGACGCCCGTCGGGTTGTGGCAGCAGGCGTGCAGCACGACGATGGTGCCGGCCGGCGAGCCGGCCAGCTTGGCGATCATCGCGTCGAAGGCGACGCCGCGCGTGGCCGCGTCGTAGTAGGGGTACTGCTCGACGGCGAAGCCGGCGTTGGTGAACAGCGCACGGTGGTTCTCCCAGCTCGGGTCGCTGATCAGCACCTTTGCGTCCGGGCGCAGACGCTTGAGGAAATCGGCCCCCACCTTCAGGCCGCCGGTGCCGCCGAGCGCCTGCACGGTGGCCACGCGACCCTGTTGCACGACGCCGGAATCGGCACCGAAGACCAGGCCCTGGACGGCCTTGTCGTAGGCGGCGATGCCGTCGATGGGCAGGTAGCCGCGCGCCTTCTGCAGCTCGACCAGCTGCTTTTCCGCCGCGGAGACGCAGCCCAGCAGCGGCAGCTTGCCGTTCTCGTCGGTGTACACGCCCACCCCGAGGTTGACCTTGGCCGGGTTGGTGTCGGCGTTGAACTGCTCGTTCAGGCCGAGGATGGGGTCGCGCGGGGCGAGTTCGACGGAGGCAAACAGCGACATGGAGTCTGGTTCCTGGCAAGGGCTTGAAAAGCCCGGAAGATGGCGGCAGATGGGAGGGTTGCGCGGGTGTCAGGAGCTTTCTCCCGCACGTTGCGCTACGCTGTCGGATTGGCCGTCGCCGGATCGCGACTGGACGCACCACCACCGGCAGCGTCTCGATTTTAGGCCAAGAGCCAGGGATAACCCGATGCCGATTGATTCTGACGTCATGCCCGAACCGACTGCGGCGGGCTACTCGCACGCGGCCCCCGTGGCCGCGCCTGACGCCGAGCCGCCCCAGGGCGAGTTCGTCTCCTTCCCCGATTCGCCGTTCCAGCTGTTCCAGCCCTACCCGCCGGCGGGCGACCAGCCTGCCGCGATCACCCAGTTGTGCGAAGGCATCGACGACGGCCTGGCGTTCCAGACGCTGCTGGGCGTGACCGGCTCGGGCAAGACGTACACGATGGCCAACGTCATCGCGCGCATGGGCCGCCCGGCGATCGTGTTCGCGCCCAACAAGACGCTGGCCGCGCAGCTGTACAGCGAGTTCCGCGAGTTCTTCCCGAAGAACGCGGTCGAGTACTTCGTCAGCTACTACGACTACTACCAGCCCGAGGCCTACGTCCCGCAGCGCGACCTGTTCATCGAGAAGGACTCGTCGATCAACGAGCACATCGAGCAGATGCGGCTGTCGGCCACCAAGAGCGTGCTGGAGCGGCGCGACACCATCATCGTGGCGAGCGTGTCGGCCATCTACGGCATCGGCAAGCCCGAGGACTACACGCAAATGCGCTTCATCCTGCGGGGCGGCGACAAGCTCGGCCAGCGCGACGTCATCGCGCAGCTGATCCGCATGCAGTACACCCGCAACGAAACCGAGTTCTCGCGCGGCACGTTCCGCGTGCGCGGCGACACGATCGACGTGTTCCCGGCGGAGCACTCGGAGCTGGCGGTGCGCATCGAGCTGTTCGACGACGAGGTCGAGTCGCTGCAGCTGCTGGATCCGCTCACGGGGCAGATCCGCCAGAAGGTGCCGCGCTTCACCATCTACCCGTCCAGCCACTACGTGACGCCGCGCGAGCGCGTGGTCACCGCGGTGGAGACGATCAAGGAGGAGCTGCGCTGGCGCCTGGACGAGCTCGTGAAGGCCGGCAAGCTGGTGGAGGCGCAGCGTCTGGAGCAGCGCACGCGCTTCGACCTCGAGATGCTGCAGGAGGTGGGCCACTGCAAGGGCATCGAGAACTACTCGCGCCATCTGTCGGGCGCCGCGCCGGGCGATCCGCCGCCCACGCTGGTGGACTACATGCCCAGGGACGCCATCATGTTCATCGACGAGAGCCACGTCATGATGGGCCAGATCGGCGCCATGTACAAAGGCGACCGCGGGCGCAAGGAGAACCTGGTCGAGTACGGTTTCCGCCTGCCCTCGGCGCTGGACAACCGCCCGCTGAAGTTCGAGGAGTTCGAACGCAAGATGCGCCAGTGCGTGTTCGTCACCGCCACGCCAGCCGACTACGAGAAGAATCACGCCGGGCAGGTGGTCGAGCAGCTCGTGCGGCCCACGGGCCTCATCGACCCGATCGTGGAGGTGCGCCCGGCCACGACGCAGGTCGACGACGTGCTGCAGGAGATCCGCGAGCGCACCTCGGTGGGGGATCGCCTGCTGATCACCACGCTCACCAAGAAGATGGCCGAGCAGCTCACCGACTACCTCACCGAGAACGGCGTGAAGGTGCGCTACCTGCACTCGGACATCGACACCGTGGAGCGCGTGGAGATCCTGCGCGACCTGCGCATCGGCACCTTCGACGTGCTGGTGGGCATCAACCTGCTGCGCGAAGGCCTGGACATCCCCGAAGTCTCGCTGGTGGCCATCCTCGACGCCGACAAGGAAGGCTTCCTGCGCGCCGAGCGCAGCCTGATCCAGACCATCGGCCGCGCGGCGCGCAACGTCAACGGCAAGGCCATCCTGTACGCCGACAGGATGACCGACTCGATGCGCCGCGCCATCGACGAGACCGAACGCCGGCGTGCCAAGCAGATCGCGTTCAACACCGAGCGGGGCATCGTGCCGCGCGGCATCCGCAAGACGATCCGCGACCTGATCGACGGCGTGGCGGCCGAGCGCTCGGGCAAGGACGACCTGAAGTTCGCGCAGCAGGCCGCCGAGGTCGAGGCGATGAGCGAGAAGGATCTGGGCAAGCGCATCAAGCTGCTGGAAAAGCAGATGCTCGAGCACGCCAAGAACCTCGAGTTCGAGAAGGCGGCGCGGGTGCGCGACCAGCTGGCGCTGCTGCGCGAGCAGGCCTTCGGCGCGGCAGGGCACGATACCGCCGTCGCTCCGGCGGCGGCCGCGGCGCGCAAGTGAGCGGCTCGGTCCGCCAGGCCGGCGCGTCGGTCCGGCTGGAGCGGGGCGTGCAGGCGATCGAACACCTCGCGGGCGACGTCGACTGCGTCGTGGTCGTCGACGTCCTGTCGTTCTCCACGTGCGTGGCCGTGGCCGTCGCGCGCGGTGCGCACGTCCGCCCGTACGCATGGCGTGACGCCGGCGCGCGGGCCTGTACGCGCGAGCGCGGGGCGTCGCTTGCGAGCACCGACCGGCGGCTCGCCGAAGGATTGTCGCTGTCGCCGACGTCGCTGGCCGACATGGCGCCAGGCCCGAAGCTGGTGCTGCCGTCGCCCATGGCTCGGCCATCGCATTCAAGGTGTGCGAGGAGGCGAGGGCGGCCGCGGCGATGTACGCCGCATTGGGCGCGGCGCGGCGCGCGACGCAGGCCGATTGCGCCTCGGCGCGCGAGCTGGTCGAGCGTGGCTTCGGCCGCGACGTCGACCTCTGCCTGGACGAGGACGCGAGCGACATCGCGGCCCGGCTCGTGGGCGACTGCTTCGTCGCGGCCTGACGCGGGACAATGCGGCCATGTCCGATTCCCGCCCCGACAAGATCCGCGTCCTGATGGTCTGCCTCGGCAACATCTGCCGTTCCCCCACCGCGGAGGCGATGCTGCGCAGGAAGGTGCACGAAGCCGGCCTGGACGACCGCGTCGAGGTCGACTCGGCCGGCACGTCCGACTACCACGTCGACTCGCCGCCCGACCGCCGCGCCGTCGCGCACGGCGAGCGCCGCGGCCTGCGGATGCAGCACCTGCGCGGACGCCAGGTCGAGCGGGTCGACTTCGACCGCTTCGACTTTATCCTCGCGATGGACGAGGACAACCTCGCCGACCTCAAGCGCATCCGCCCGCCGGGTTCGCGGGCGAAGGTGGCGCTGCTGATGTCGTTCGCGCCGGACGCCGGCGCGCGCGAGGTGCCCGACCCGTACCATGGCGGCGCGGACGGGTTCGAACACGTGCTGGATCTCACCGCCGCGGCCGTTGACGGTTTCCTGGCCACCGTGCGTTCGAATTGAGCGTTTCCGGTCGCGAAGACCGCTTTCAGGGGCGTGGGCTTTCGGGCTGCTCCACCGGGCGTCAGCGGCAAAAGGCGCATGCTCTGCCGCGCTGCAACATTCTTGCGGCCCAAAGTCGACGGAATCGCTAGGCTTCTGGCATAATCGACTAAAACGCTCGGAATCAACCAAGGGTTATCACTGCTCTCCGACCTCTCATCGCCTCCGCGATGCGGACCGTAGTCGATTGCCCCAATCACCCCAGGAGAGCACCCCATGCGTCTGACCACCAAAGGCCGATTCGCTGTCACGGCAATGATCGATCTGGCCCTCCGCTCCAGCAATGGTCCGGTCGCCCTCGCTGCCATCTCGCAGCGTCAGCAGATCTCGCTGTCGTACCTGGAACAGCTGTTCGGCAAGCTGCGCCGGCACGAGCTGGTCGAGAGCACGCGCGGCCCCGGCGGCGGCTACTCGCTCGGCCGCGGCGCCGAGTCGATCACGGTGGCCGACATCATCGTCGCGGTCGACGAGCCGATCGACGCCACGGGCTGCGCCGGCAAGGAGAACTGCATGGGCGACGACACCGGCCGCTGCATGACGCACGACCTGTGGGCCAGCCTGAACGTCAAGATGATCGAGTTCCTCGATTCGATCTCGCTGAAGAAGCTGGTCGACGAGCAGCTCGCCAAGGGCGTGTCGATCGAGGAGGTGCCGGTGCGCCGCGCGATCTCGTCGCAGCCGGTCGTCAAGCCGATCAAGGTCAACGCGCCCAATTCCGTGTTCGCGCTCGGCAACGCGTTCTCGAAGTAATTTTCCGTTCCTGACGAGTCATGACCCCGCATTTCCCGATCTACATGGACTACGGCGCGACGACGCCGGTCGACCCGCGCGTGGTCGACGCGATGATCCCCTGGCTGCGCGAGCATTTCGGCAACCCGTCCTCGCGTTCGCACGCGTGGGGCTGGGAGGCCGAGGAAGCCGTGGAGCGCGCGCGCGGCCAGGTCGCCGCGCTGATCGGGGCCGATCCGCGGGAGATCGTCTGGACGTCCGGCGCGACCGAGTCGAACAACCTCGCCATCAAGGGCGCAGCCAACTTCTACAGCACGCGCGGCAAGCACCTGATCACCGTCAAGACCGAGCACAAGGCCGTGCTCGACGTGATGCGCGAGCTGGAGCGCCAGGGCTTCGAGTGCACCTACCTCGATGTCGAGCCGGACGGCCTGCTCGACATCGAGAAGTTCAAGGCGGCGATCCGCCCCGACACGATCCTGGCCTCGGTCATGTTCGTGAACAACGAGATCGGCGTGATCCAGGACATCCCGGCGATCGGCGCGATCTGCCGCGAGCGCGGCATCATCTTCCACGTCGACGCGGCGCAGGCCACCGGCAAGGTCGATATCGATGTCACCAAGCTGCCGGTCGACCTGATGAGCCTGGCCTCGCACAAGACCTACGGCCCCAAGGGCATCGGCGCGCTGTACGTGCGCCGCAAGCCGCGCGTGCGCCTGGAAGCGCAGATGCACGGCGGCGGCCACGAGCGCGGCATGCGCTCGGGCACGCTGCCGACGCACCAGTGCGTGGGCATGGGCGAGGCGTTCCGCATCGCCAGGGAAGAGATGGGCGCCGAGCGCGAGCGCATCCGCGCGCTGCAGCAGCGCCTGTACGCGGGTCTGAAGGACATCGAGCAGGTGTTCGTCAACGGCGACCTCGAGCGCCGCGTGCCGCACAACCTGAACATTTCGTTCAACTATGTCGAGGGCGAGTCGCTGATCATGGGCGTCAAGGGGCTCGCGGTGTCGTCGGGCTCGGCCTGCACGTCCGCCAGCCTCGAGCCCAGCTACGTGTTGCGCGCGCTCGGCCGCAGCGACGAACTGGCGCACTCCTCGCTGCGCATGACCATCGGCCGCTTCACCACCGAGCAGGAGATCGACTCCGCCGTGGCGATGCTCAAGGACACCGTCGCGCGCCTGCGCGAGCTGTCCCCGCTGTGGGACATGTATCGCGACGGCATCGACATCAGCGCGATCCAGTGGGCCGCCCACTGATCGCTTCCGCATAACCATTCGTTGAGGGTAGAAGAACATGGCATACAGCGACAAGGTCATCGACCACTACGAGAACCCGCGCAACGTGGGTGCGTTCGACAAGGGCGACGACACGGTGGGCACCGGCATGGTCGGCGCACCCGCGTGCGGCGACGTGATGAAGCTGCAGATCAAGGTCAACCCGGCCACGGGCCTGATCGAGGACGCGCGCTTCAAGACCTACGGCTGCGGCTCGGCCATCGCCTCGTCGTCGCTGGTCACCGAATGGGTCAAGGGCAAGTCGCTCGACGAGGCCATGGCCATCCGCAACACGCAGATCGCCGAGGAACTCGCGCTGCCACCGGTCAAGATCCACTGCTCGATCCTGGCCGAGGACGCGATCAAGGCCGCGGTCAGCGACTACAAGGCCCGCCACGGCGCCGAGGCGCCGGTCGCCGAAGCTGCGCCCCTGAACGCCTGAGGCGCGCGACGATGGCGGTGACCCTGACCGAGCGCGCGGCCAAGCACGTGACGCGCTACATCACCAAGCGCGGCCGTGGCGTCGGCGTGCGCCTCGGCGTGAAGACGACGGGCTGCTCGGGCCTGGCCTACAAGCTCGAGTACGCCGACGACGTCGCCCCGGAGGACCTCGTGTTCGAGGGGCACGGCGTCAAGGTGCTGGTCGACCCGAAGAGCCTGCCCTACATCGACGGCACGGAGCTGGACTTCGTGCGCGAGGGCCTCAACGAGGGCTTCAAGTTCCACAACCCGCGCGAGAAGGACAAGTGCGGCTGCGGCGAGTCGTTCCGCGTCTGAGCCAGTTCCCACTCGACGCCACGAAGGCGCGGCTGCTGTCGCGCCTTTTTGTTGGCGAGAACCGTTTCCTCCTTCCATGACCCTGGCCATCCGTCCCACGCCGCCCGAGCATCCGCAGGTGCAGGCGCTGATCGCCGAACTCGACGCCTACCTGTCGACGATCTATCCGCCGGAAGAGAACTACCTGCTGGACCTGTCGGGCCTGCAGCAGCCCGGCGTCACCTTCCTCGGCGCCTGGATGGGCGACACGCTGGTGGGCTGCGGCGCGGTGCGCGCGATGCCCGGCGAGCCCGCCACCGACGGCCGGCCGTACGGCGAGATCAAGCGCATGTTCGTGTCGCCCGCGCAGCGCGGGGCGCGCATCGGCGCCCGCCTCCTGGAGCAGCTCGAGGCCGTGCTGGAGGCCCAGGGCATCGCACTCGCGCTGATGGAGACGGGCGAGGAGCTCGTGCAGGCGGTGCGCATGTACCGGGCCGCCGGTTACGTCGAGCGCAAGGAGTTCGGCGAGTACCCGGACAACGGGTCCTCGCTGTTCCTGGAGAAGCGATGGACGACGGCCTGAACCGCGGCGCGCCGCTGCCCGAGGGCGCGCAGGCACCGCTGTCGATCCACGCCAGCGATTTCGAGCTGTTCGGCCTGCCCGAACGCTTCGAGATCGACCTCGGCGGGCTCGACGCGAAGTGGAAGCAGCTGCAGGGCGCCGCGCATCCCGACCGCTTCGCCACCGAGACGGCCGCCGCGCAGCGCGTGGCCATGCAGTGGGCCGTGCGCATCAACGAGGCCTATCGCCGCCTGAAGAACCCGCTCACGCGCGCCGCCTACCTGTGCTTGCTGCACGGCGTCGACCTCCAGGCCGAGAGCAACACCGCGATGCCGCCGGCGTTCCTGATGCAGCAGATGGAATGGCGCGACGCGCTCTCCGAGGCCGGCACGCTGGACGCGGTCGAAGGGCTGGCCGACGAGGTCGCCGCCGCGCGCGCGGCCACGCTGAAGTCGTTGCAGGCGCAGATCGACGGCGCCGCGGCGGTCGACTGGCGCGCCGTCGCCGGCACCGTGCGCGGCCTGATGTTCGTCGACAAGTTCATGAGCGACATCGACCGCCGCGTCGACGCGCTCTCGTAAGAAGAAAAACATGGCATTGCTCCAGATCTCCGAACCCGGCCAGGCACCCGATCCGCACCAGCGCCGCATCGCCGTCGGCATCGACCTGGGCACGACGCACTCGCTCGTGGCCGCCGTGCGCCATGGGGTGCCCGAGTGCCTGCCCGACGAGCACGGCCGCGTGATCCTGCCGTCGGCGGTGCGCTACACCGAGGGCGGCGGGCGCCAGATCGGCCACGACGCGCTCGAGGCGCAGGCCGAGGACGCCGAGAACACCGTCGTCTCCGCCAAACGCTTCATGGGCCGCACGCTGGCCGACGTCGCCGGTCACGAGCGCCTGCCATACCGCTTTGTCGACCAGCCCGGCATGGTGGGCGTGGCCACGCGCGACGGCGTCAAGACGGCGGTGGAGGTGTCGGCCGAGATCCTGGCCACGCTGCGCTTCCGCGCCGAGGACACCTTCGACGACGAGGTCTATGGCGCCGTCATCACGGTGCCTGCGTACTTCGACGACGCGCAGCGCCAGGCCACCAAGGACGCCGCGCAGCTCGCCGGCCTGAACGTGCTGCGCCTGATCAACGAGCCCACCGCCGCGGCGATCGCCTACGGCCTCGACCAGGGCGTCGAGGGCCTGTACGCGGTCTACGACCTGGGCGGCGGCACGTTCGACATCTCGCTGCTGCGCCTGACGCGCGGCGTGTTCGAGGTGGTGGCCACCGGCGGCGATTCGGCGCTCGGCGGCGACGACTACGACCAGCGCTTCGCCAGCGCGCTGCTGCAGCGCGCCGGGCTGAAGGCACTCGAGGCGCTGAGCCCGCGCGAGCGCCGCAACGTCCAGACGGCCGCGCGCCGCGCCAAGGAGGCGCTGAGCGAGGCGGAGTCGGCGACGGTGACCTTCGAGGTCGACGGCCGGGCGCATGCGCTGCCGGCCACGCGCGCCGAGTTCGAGGCCGCCACGTCCGAGCTCACCGCGACCACGCTGCGCCTGCTCAAGCGCGTGCTGCGCGATGCCAAGGTGTCGGTCGACCAGGTGCGGGGCGTCGTGATGGTGGGCGGCTCCACCCGCATGCCCGTCGTGCGCGCGGCGATGGCCACGCTGTTCGGCCGGCCACCGCTGACCAACCTGAATCCGGACGAGGTCGTCGCGCTGGGCGCCGCGATCCAGGCCAACGCGCTGGCCGGCAACGCGGCCTCGGGCGACCTGCTGCTGCTGGACGTGACGCCGCTGTCGCTGGGCCTGGAGACGATGGGCGGGCTGGTGGAGCGCGTGATCGAGCGCAATTCCACGATCCCCACCGCCAAGGCGCAGGACTTCACCACCTTCAAGGACGGCCAGACCGCGATGGCCGTGCACGTGGTGCAGGGCGAGCGCGAACTCGTCTCCGAATGCCGCTCGCTGGCGCGCTTCGAGCTGCGCGGCATCCCGCCGATGGTCGCCGGCGCCGCGCGCATCCGCGTCACGTTCCAGGTGGACGCCGACGGCCTGCTGAGCGTCAGCGCGAAGGAACTCACGTCGGGCGTCGAGGCCGCCATCGTCGTCAAGCCCAGTTACGGGCTGAGCGACGAGCAGGTCGCCGGCATGCTCAAGGAGGGCTTTGCCACCGCCGAGGCCGACATGGCCGCCCGCAGCCTGCGCGAGGCCCAGGTCGAGGCCGAGCGCATGGTGCTGGCCACCGAATCGGCGCTGGCTGCCGACGGCGACCTGCTCGACGCGGGCGAACGCGCCGCCATCGATGCGCTCGTCGCGCGCGTGCGCGCCGCCGCGCGTGACGCGGGTCACGAGCAAGGACCGCGCGCGATCGAGGCCGCCGTCGAGGCGCTGGCCGAGGGCACCGAAGGCTTCGCCGCCGCGCGCATGAACCGTGGCATCCGCGACGCGCTGGCCGGCAAGAACGTCAACGAGATTTGAGAATGACCGTCATCAAGATCCTCCCGCATGCCACGCTGTGCCCCGAGGGCAAGACCATCGAGGCCGCGCCCGGCACCTCCGTGTGCGAGGCGCTGCTGGAGAACGGCGTCGAGATCGAGCATGCGTGCGACATGAGCTGCGCCTGCACCACCTGCCACGTGATCGTGCGCGAGGGCTTCGATTCGCTCAACGAGGCCGAGGACAGCGAAGAGGACCTGCTCGATCGCGCCTGGGGCCTGACCGCGCAATCGCGGCTGTCGTGCCAGGCAATCGTCGCGGCCAAGGATCTCGTGATCGAGATTCCCAAGTACACGATCAACCACGCCCGCGAGAATCATTGACACACCACGGACGTTGTCGCACGGCGCCGTGTGACAACTCCTGGAAATGCAAAAAGCGGCCCGCGGGCCGCTTCATGTCGCAGGGGAGGGCGCGGATTTCAGCGCCAGTCGCGCACCATGCCGCGCACCGCGGCCACGGGCCACCACTGGTTCCAGCCGCCGCCGGCCTGGCCGATCGCCTGGGGCGTCGCGCGCGTCATGAGCATGCCGTCCTTCTCGAGCTTCGCGATCAGCTCCTCGACGTCGCGCACGCTCGCGCCGCTGCTGCGCGCCAGGTCACGGACGCTGACGAAGCGCTGGGACAACTCGCTCACGACGCGGCGCATCGTGGTCTTCTGGAACCGCGGGGGCAGCTCCGGCCAAGCAGTGAGTTTGTATTGCGTCATGATTCCCAACGAAGTCGACGGCCATGTGGTTTGTATGTTTCGGATGACAATGTGATTCGTCGTTCCGACGGGTGAGGCCGAATATCACCACGGGCAGAATTTAAACCGGCGCATTCGCTTTCCGGAAGTCAGCTCGGCACGAGGTTGTAACGACTTGAGTCGACTAATTCACATTTGAACCGCGCATGATCGTCCTCGGCATCGAATCCTCCTGCGACGAGACCGGCGTGGCCCTCGTCGAGGCCCATGGGGCCGGCGTGCCGCGCCTGCGCGCGCAGGCGCTGCATTCGCAGATCCGGATGCACCAGGCCTATGGCGGCGTGGTGCCCGAGCTCGCGTCGCGCGACCACGTGCGGCGCGTGCTGCCCCTGCTCGAGGCGACGTTGGCCGATGCGTCGCTCGCGCGCGACGACATCGACGTCGTCGCCTTCACGCGCGGCCCGGGCCTGGCCGGGGCGCTGCTCGTGGGCGCCGGCGTCGCGTGCGCGCTGGCGGCGTCCATGGGCAGGCCCACGCTGGGCGTGCACCATCTCGAGGGCCACCTGATGTCGCCGTTCCTGTCGGCCGATCCACCGCAGTTCCCGTTCGTCGCGCTGCTGGTCTCGGGCGGCCACACGCAGCTGATGCGCGTGGACGACGTCGGCCGCTACGAGATGCTGGGCGAGACGATCGACGACGCGGCCGGCGAGGCGTTCGACAAGTCGGCCAAGCTGCTGGGCCTGGGCTATCCCGGCGGCCCGGCGCTGGCGGCGCTCGCGGCCGAGGGCGACCCGGAGGCGATCGCGCTGCCGCGCCCGCTGCTGCACAGCGGCAACCTCGATTTCTCGTTCGCCGGCCTGAAGACGGCGGTGATGACCGCGATGCGCAAGTTCGGTCCGCAGCCGACCGCGCAGCAGCGTGCCGACCTGGCGGCCAGCACGCAGGCGGCCATCGTCGAGGTGCTGGTCAGGAAGTCGCTGCGCGCGCTGCAGGAGACGCGCCTGTCGCGCCTGGTGGTGGCCGGCGGCGTCGGCGCCAACACGCGGCTGCGCGAGCACCTGGACGGCGTCGCGGCGCGGCGCGGCCTGCGCGTGCACTATCCCGAGCTCGCGCTGTGCACCGACAACGGCGCCATGATCGCGCTGGCCGGCGCCATGCGGCTCCAGCGCGATCCGTCGCTGGCCCGGCCGGACTACGCGTTCGACGTCAAGCCGCGCTGGCCGCTGGCGCAGGCTTAAGGCCCGGGGCGCAACGAGTCGACGTGACGCCGTCCTGCGACGCCTCCGGTGTCAGGTCTTGCCTTTTGCAGTGTCAGGTCTTGCCTTTTGCGTGCGCAGGCTTGACGTGGTCGCGTGCGGACGAAAAAAAAGTCCTTCGCGCCCGAAGGCGGGAAGGACCTGGCGCGGCGCCGGAGATTGGAGTCGGCGCCGCAAGGCCGGGCAGCGGACGCCCGGCGCTTCGGGGAACTCAGTTGACCGTCAGCTGCGTGCTGGCCGGGTTGCGCTTGGCCAGCGTCAGCGTCAGCACGCCGTTGTCCAGCCTGGCCTGCGACGAGGCCTGGTCGATCTCCGACGGCAGCGTGAAACTGCGCGCGAAGCTCGCGGTGGCGCGTTCGCGCAGGATCACGCGCTCGCTGGCCTTGGGGGCTTCGGCAGGCGTGTCCGACGACACGTCGGTGGCCGGCGTGTCGGCGCGGGCCTCGGCGACGATGCTCACGGTGCGGCCGTCGATCGACACCTTGACGTCCTCACGGCCGACGCCCGGCACGTCCAGCGTCACGACATAGCCGCTGTCGGACTCGGCGACGTCGATGGCGGGGCGGCGCACGGGCGCGGCATCGGCGGTGGGTTGGGCGAACAGGTGGCCGAAGGCGTCGTCGAACAGGCGGTCGAAATGACGGGCGCGGACGGCAGCGCGGCGGGAGACGGGGACGATGAACATGAAGGAACTCCTGGACAGGTCGGTTGGTTCGTGGACGTCGTCTTCGTCGCCGGATGGCACGAGTCAGCGTCGCATGGCCCTCACTTGGAACCGCCCGGAATCATTTCAAGAGACGATATTTTTCGCCCGCCGCCATTGAAATCCGGCCCGCCGGTCCCACGCTTCGCGCCCGCTGCGCCAGGGCGGGGCAGGGCGGTTCGACGGCGGCGCGGCGACACCGTCGAGCGAGCGCCCGTCCCGGGTGGCGCAGGTGGCCGGGATCGTCTATAATTCGATGCTTGTCCTGGGTCCGCTGTCGCGGAGCCAGGGCAGATCCAGCACGCCCCGGGTCGGTTTCACTCGGGTGCGCAAGTCGTCAAGGAAACCGAGCAGGCCACCGTCGCCCCTTGCGGACGCGGCGTGGCTGCGAACCCGGGCCCCTGCCCGGTCAGCGCTGCCGGTTTCCGTTCAACCTGAAGGAAATCCGCAATGACTGACATCAACAAGGCAGAGATCGTCGCCGCCCACGCCCGCGGCGCCAACGACACGGGCTCCCCGGAAGTCCAGGTCGCCCTGCTGACCGCCCGCATCAACGCGCTGACCCCGCACTTCAAGCAGCACGCCAAGGACCACCACGGTCGCCGCGGCCTGCTCAAGATGGTCAACTCGCGCAAGAGCCTGCTGGCCTACCTGAAGAAGACGGACGCCAACCGCTACCTGGCCCTGATCGGCAAGCTCGGCCTGCGCAAGTAAGGCGCTGACGGATTGAAAAGAGCCTGTCTGGAATCCTCCAGTTCAGGCTCTTTTGCCTTTGGAGTTCGCACCGTTGCCTTGCCGGCGCCGATGTGTCATTCCAACGAAGTTCGAAACCCCGAATCTCGCTGGAATGGCATCGCGCCAATGAACGGTCGCCTCCCGTCTCCCGCGCCACGACACGGCGCCACATAAACATCGGAGAAAGAACGACATGAGCATGTTCAACAAGGTCACCAAGACGTTCCAGTGGGGCCAGCACACCGTCCGCCTCGAGACCGGCGAGATCGCCCGCCAGTCGACCGGCGCCGTCCTCGTCGACATCGAAGGCACCGTGGTGCTCGCCACCGTCGTGGCCAAGCGCGAAGCCAAGCCGGGCCAGGACTTCTTCCCCCTGACCGTCGACTACATCGAGAAGACCTACGCCGCCGGCAAGATCCCCGGCAGCTTCTTCAAGCGCGAAGGCCGCCCGAGCGAGCACGAGACGCTGACCTCGCGCCTGATCGACCGCCCGATCCGCCCGCTGTTCCCGGAAGGCTTCTTCAACGAGGTGCAGGTCGTCATCCACGTGCTGTCGCTGAACCCGGAAGTCGACGCCGACATCGCGGCCATGATCGGCTCGTCGGCCGCGCTGTCGATCTCCGGCATCCCGTTCGCCGGCCCGATCGGCGCCGCGCGCGTGGGCTACATCAACGGCCAGTACGTGCTGAACCCGGGCAAGACCGAGCGCATCGACTCGAAGATGGACCTCGTCGTCGCCGGCACCGAGGCCGCCGTGCTGATGGTCGAGTCCGAGGCCGATCAGCTGCCGGAAGACGTGATGCTGGGCGCCGTGGTGTTCGGCCACGACCAGGGCAAGATCGCCATCAACGCGATCCACGAACTGGTGCGCGAGGCCGGCAAGCCGCTGTGGCTCGAGTCGGGCGAATGGAAGCAGCCGGCCAAGGACGAGGCGCTGATCGCGCGCGTCACCGAGCTCGCCCAGGCCAAGATCGAGGCGGCCTACCAGATCCGCAGCAAGCAGGCCCGCACGCAAGCCCTGCGCACGGCCACGGCCGAAGTGCTGGCCGCACTCGGTGAAGGCGAGGCCAAGATCGATCCGGTCAAGGTCGACGCGCTGCTGTTCGACATCGAGGCCAAGATCGTCCGCGGCCAGATCCTGGCCGGCGAGCCGCGCATCGACGGCCGCGACACGCGCACCGTGCGCGCCATCGAGATCCGCACCGGCGTGCTGCCGCGCGCCCACGGCTCGGCCATCTTCACGCGCGGCGAGACGCAGGCCGTCGTCGCCACGACGCTGGGCACCGAGCGCGACGCGCAGACCATCGACGCGCTGTCGGGCGAGTACTCCGAGCGCTTCATGCTCCACTACAACATGCCCCCGTTCGCCACCGGCGAGACGGGCCGCGTCGGTTCGCCCAAGCGCCGCGAGATCGGCCACGGCCGCCTGGCCAAGCGTGCCCTGGTCGCGGTGCTGCCGTCCAAGGAGGAGTTCCCGTACTCGGTGCGCGTCGTCTCGGAGATCACCGAGTCGAACGGCTCGTCGTCGATGGCCTCGGTGTGCGGCGGCTGCCTGTCGCTGATGGACGCCGGCGTGCCGCTGAAGGCGCACGTGGCCGGCATCGCCATGGGCCTGATCAAGGAAGGCTCGCGCTTCGCCGTGCTGACCGACATCCTGGGTGATGAGGATCACCTCGGCGACATGGACTTCAAGGTGGCCGGCACCACGCAGGGCATCACCGCGCTGCAGATGGACATCAAGATCCAGGGCATCACCAAGGAGATCATGCAGGTCGCCCTCGCGCAGGCCAAGGAAGCGCGCCTGCACATCCTGGGCAAGATGGTGGAGACCGTCGCCGGCGCCAACACCGAGGTGTCGCAGTTCGCCCCGCGCCTGTACGTGATGAAGATCAACCCCGAGAAGATCCGCGACGTCATCGGCAAGGGCGGCGCCACCATCCGCGCGCTGACCGAGGAGACCGGCACGCAGATCGACATCGGCGAGGACGGCACGATCACCATCGCGTCGACCGACGCCGATCGCGCGGAGCAGGCCAAGAAGCGCATCGAGGAGATCACCGCGGAAGTGGAAGTGGGCAAGGTCTACGAAGGCCCGATCACCAAGATCCTCGACTTCGGCGCGCTGGTCAACCTGCTTCCCGGCAAGGACGGCCTGCTGCACATCAGCCAGATCGCGCACGAGCGCGTCGAGAAGGTCAGCGACTACCTGAAGGAAGGCCAGATCGTGAAGGTCAAGGTGCTCGAGACCGACGAAAAGGGCCGCGTCAAGCTGTCGATGAAGGCGCTGCTGGAACGCGAGCCGCAAGGCGATCGCCAGCCGCAGTAAGCGGCCAGCGAGTCTCTCCCGACGCCCGTGAGCCAGGACGCCAACGCGCCGACGATGCGCGCCATCGAGATCGCCGGATACGGCGGTCCCGAGGTGCTGCGCGCCGTCGTGCGCGCGCGCCCGGTCGCGGGCGCGGGCGAGGCGCTGGTGCGCGTGACGGCGTCGGGCGTCAATCGGCCCGACGTGCTGCAGCGCAAGGGACACTATCCGGTGCCGCCGGGCGCTTCCGACATCCCCGGTCTCGAGATCGCGGGCGTGATCGAAGGCGGCGATGCCGCGGCGCTGGGCGCCGCCGGTTTCGGCATCGGAGACCGCGTCTGCGCGCTGGTGGCCGGCGGCGGCTATGCCCAGTTCTGCACGGCGCCGATCGGCCAGATGCTGCCGGTGCCTGCGGGCTTCAGCGACATCGAGGCCGCCGCGCTGCCGGAAAACTTCTTCACCGTCTGGTCGAACGTGTTCGATCGCGGTCACCTGGCCGCCGGCGAGTGGCTGCTGGTGCAGGGCGGCTCCAGCGGCATCGGCGTCACCGCGATCCAGCTGGCCAAGGCGTTCGGCGCCAAGGTCATCGCGACCGCGGGCTCGGCCGACAAGTGCGCCCGCTGCATCGAGCTCGGCGCCGACCACGCGGTCGATTACCGACGCGAGGATTTCGCGGCGCGCGCGCTCGAGATCACGGGCGGCCGGGGCGTCGACGTCGTGCTGGACATGGTCGCCGGCGGCGACTACGTGGCGAGGGAAGTCTCCTGCGTAGCCGAGGACGGCCGCATCGTGCTGATCGCGGTGCAGGGCGGCACGAAGGCGCAGTTCGATGCTGGCGTGGTGATGCGCAAGCGCATGACCATCACCGGCTCGACGCTGCGTCCGCGTCCGGTCGCGTTCAAGGCGGCCATCGCGGCCGCGCTGCGCGACAAGGTGTGGCCGCTGCTCGAGCAGCGCCGGGTGCAGCCGGTCATCCAGGAAGTCTTCCCGGCGGAGCAGGCGTCGCGCGCGCATGCGGCGATGGAAGAGGGCAGCCATGTCGGCAAGCTGATGCTCGTGTGGTCGTGATGCGCTGCGCTCGCCTCGATCGCCGTCCGGTTCCTTCGATCAACAACTACGACTGATGAACAACATGCGCAAGAAGCTCGTCGCAGGCAACTGGAAGATGCACGGCTCGCACACCGCGAACGCCGAGCTGCTGCAAGGCATCCTCGCCGCGCGTCCGTTCATGTGCGACGTGGCCGTCTGCGTGCCGTTTCCCTATTTGAGCGAAGTCGCCGTGGCGCTGGCAGGCAGCGACGTCCGCTGGGGTGCGCAGGACTGCTCGCAGCATGACAAGGGTGCGTACACGGGCGAGGTCTCCGCGGCCATGCTCGCGGAATTCGGCTGCCGCTACGCGATCGTGGGCCACTCCGAGCGCCGCGCGATGCACGGCGAGACCGACCTGGTCGTGGCCGAGAAGGCCAAGGCCGTGCTCGCGCGCGGCCTGACGCCCATCGTGTGCGTCGGCGAGACGCTGGGCCAGCGCGAGCAGGGCGCGGCGCAGGACACCGTCAAGCGCCAGCTGTCGGCCGTCATCCACGCGCTGGGCCACTGCGTCGGCGAGATGGTGGTGGCCTACGAGCCCGTCTGGGCCATCGGCACCGGCGTGACCGCCACGCCCGAGCAGGCGCAGGAGATGCATGCGCTGATCCGCGCCCAGCTGCGCGCGGCCACGCCGCACGCCGACGCGATGAAGCTGTTGTACGGCGGCAGCATGAAACCCGAGAACGCGGCCGCGCTGCTGGCGCAGCCCGACATCGACGGCGGACTGATCGGCGGCGCGGCGCTCAAGGCGCCCGATTTCGTCGCCATCTGCCGCGCCGCCGGCTGAATCAACCCATTCGAACGATTTCCCTGGAGCTCCAAAGCAAATGTCTGTCTGGCACAACTTCCTCTTCATCCTGCAAGTGCTGTCCGCCATGGCCATGATCGGCCTCGTGCTGATCCAGCACGGCAAGGGCGCCGACATGGGCGCCTCGTTCGGCAGCGGCGCGTCGGGCAGCCTGTTCGGCGCCACCGGCAGCGCGAACTTCCTGTCGCGCTCCACGGCGATCTGCGCGACGGTCTTCTTCGCGACGACGCTGGGGATGTCGGTGCTCTCGACCGGCCGCGGCACCGCGGGCGGCGCCGAGATCAACAGCCGCCTGGACACGGTGTCGCCGCCGGCCGTGGTCGCGAGCGCCCCGGTGCACGCCGCTTCGGGTGCTGCATCGTCCGCGGCGTCGGGCGTCCTCGTGCTGCCGGCCTCGGCCCCGTCGGGCGTCCAGGGCGTGCCGACGCGCTGATACGACGAGCACTTGAATTTTCTATAGCGGATAGCGGCAATCGAAGATTTTTTCGCTATAGAATGTGAGGCTGTTCGGTGAGCTACAACCCTCATGCAAACCGAGCAGACTGAGATGGCCGCAGGGCCATTCAAGCCGACGTGGTGAAATTGGTAGACACGCTATCTTGAGGGGGTAGTGGCGAAAGCTGTGCGAGTTCGAGTCTCGCCGTCGGCACCAGAATTCTTGACTATCGGATGGTCGCGACTCCCCTCCAGTGAGCGCCGCGGCCGACGCGCCCTGCGTCAATCACCTGACTGGACGGCGAAACGTGCGGGCGCACTCGGGATCAGCAAGCTGTGATCTGTCGAGGCGCTCTTTTTTCTGTCCTCGGACAAATCGACGCAGCCGGCCAACGACACGAAGCTAGCCATGGACCTGACCGCCTACCTCCCCGTCATCCTGTTCATCCTGGTCGGGGTGGGCATCGGCGTCGCGCCGCAGCTGCTCGGCTTCCTCCTCGGCCCCAAGCGGCCCGACGCGCAGAAGAACTCTCCGTACGAGTGCGGATTCGAGGCCTTCGAAGACGCGCGCATGAAGTTCGACGTTCGCTACTACCTC
>Ga0209258_100634_pt1 | contig 27724 bp, 24 predicted proteins | sample Araplaol_mTSA_r2_FD_184281 | JGI IMG/M metagenome (GOLD analysis project Ga0209258, IMG submission 184281) | Arabidopsis root microbial communities from North Carolina, USA - plate scrape CL_Col_mTSA_r2 (SPAdes) (version 2) | ecosystem: Host-associated > Plants > Roots > Endosphere | place: USA...
GTCTCGGAAAGGCAATTGTTACGATAATGCCTCTATGGAGAGCTTCTTCTCGCATCTCAAAACGGAAGGGCTCTATCCTTATCATATCCGAAGTTTGGACGAGGCACAAAGGCGAATTGAAGAATATATTCATTTTTATAATCATAATCGGCCACAAAGAAAGCTAATGATGCTGCCGCCAGTAGAGTACCGACGACAGCTTGCTGCTTAGGTGTTTTTCTATGTCCACTAAATGGGGTCTTGACCATGGGCACGGCTAGATATCGATGTCTCTTTCGTATGCGAATACAAGCCTACCTCACCGCGTTCGTTGTAAACGTAAAGCGGATGGTAAAGCTAATAGAGCAAAAGCAGCCTATTCCTCAAATGAGGATAGACTGCTTTTTTCTCTCAAGGGACTCTTTTTTTCATTTTTTGTCTTTCACCTCAATAAAATTGAGGCTTTTGCAGGGCTCTCTATTCGAGGCATTCTTACTGAAACTTATAACAGCAAATATGCTTTTGTCGCTTCTCATGAATGCATGGCTATCCGGGTCTGTCAATATTTTTGTGTAAACCAATTTATAAAGTGACTCCCCTTAAGGGGAGAAGTTCGCCTTCAGCGTAGATGTTGGCCAACTCGATCCGGAAAGAAGACAGAGAGCTGAAGTAGCATTTGCCCCCAATTCTGTACACGACCTGTCCACTTACGGACGACATCCATGGTAGAGAGATATAGCATTTTGAGCAAGGCTTCATCGGACGGAAAGATGCTCTTCCCCTTCGTCACTTTACGCAGCTGTCGGTGGTAGCTTTCAATGGTTGTATAAATGAGCTTTCGTATCTCTGGTAGGTACTTAAAAAAGGTCGCAAGTTCATCCCAAATTATTGCGCCAGGAGCGGACAATCAAGGGATATTTTGTTCCCCACTCTTCTTCAAAGCGATCAAGTTCTAAGAGGTCGGATTCTTTTGTTACTGCTTTGTAGATGGGTTTGAGATCTGCCGTTACCTTTTTGAGATCCTTGTAAGAAACATAACGGGTTGAATTTCGAATTTGGTGAATGATGCATTTTTGAATATCTGTTCGTTAATAGCCGTATTAGCTTGAGAGAACCCTGTCAGGTTGTCCACACACGTGATAAGAATGTCCTGTACACCGCGGTTTTTCAGCTCATTAAGCACATTGAGCCAGAACTTTGCCGACTCATTCTCACCGATCCACATGCCGAGAACGTCCTTATTGCCATCTAAATCAATTCCTATGACCATATACACTGCTTTGTTTACAATTGCTCCGTCTTGCTTTACCTTAAAGTGAATGGCATCAAGAAAGACAAGCGCGTATATGTTTTGCAGTGGACGATTCTGCCATTCCTTAATCAGTGGCATGATTTTATTCGTTACGTTGGAGATGAGTGTTGGTGAATCTATTCCGTAAAGGTTGGCGAGATGATCCTGGAACTGACCCCTTTGGCATAGAGAGCCACAATCTGATCCTCAATGCCCGTTACGTTTGATTGGTGTTTCTTAACGACCAGTGGTTCAAACTCACTTAGACGGTCTCTAGGGACGGATATTTCTTGCTCGCCATATTCACTGATGACTGTTTTACGGCTTTTCCCGTTTCGGGCGTTGGGTGTCGTCTTGTTCTTCACTTCATGCTTCTCATAGTGTTTGTTGCAACGTAAGAATGCTTAGTTTTGCAGCAATTGTTTATGCAGCAAAAGTAACTGGTTTTATATGGAGAGATGGGCATGATAGGCTTACTAGCCTCTACGAATCCTGTGGCTGCCCCTTCGCAATGAATCATGCCCATAAAGGCTCCATGTCGAACCTATGCATAAACCTTACTCGTTGCTGTATATTTATAAAATTTTTGGCTGCAAAATTCGGCACTTTTCGATTGCCAAAAACTTCATAGCCCAGATGTGTTTCCATCTCAGCTTCTAGCATCTCCTGAAGCGTTTCAGCAAAAAGTTCCTTCAGTGCATTCTGTGCATCCTGCGCAGTTACCAGCTTATTTTCCTTGATGAACTGACGCAGTTTCTCTTTCGACCACAGTCCCATGTGCTCTCCCAACTTTTCCTATTTTACAGACTCGGTAAAAGCACCACTCAATTATTCAATTCCTAATATCGCATTTCTAGGGATAATCCTACTACTTATTCCAGTGTTTTTCTGAATAAAATCAAATATATCAAACATTAGTTTTGCAGTTATTTCATTATACTCATCAGCAAAAATATCCTTTAATGATTTTCTCTCTTCTTTTCTTGGCATTATCACAGCATATATTACAACATCTAAGTACCTAAGTATGTCTTTAGATTCTCTAGGTCGTCTTAGAATCGTTATACAAAGTTCCACAAGAGAGTCGAAAAATTTTGGTTTATAATCAAGAAACTCTTTAAGTTCATCGTAATTTTTAACGGTTGATTTAAATATTTTATTTACAATATCCAGTACCGACATATATTTATCAAGATTATAGACACCATCATATAAAAATAATAATGTGCCAGATTTAATATCACTGAGACTAGTCCGTAATATATAACTACACAGTTTGAATAAAGCAATAGTAAATAATATAGCATAATCGGCGACTAGTAGCTGGTGATTTTTATTCTCATGATAAAGCTTGGAAGAGTATTTAGATAAAATATCAAGAATATTATGAATCTTTGTATGGTCTTCATCCATCCAATAATGATATTTCCTATATTCTAATAGTTCAGCAATTGCCTTTTCAGAGATTCTCTCTTGTTTATGGAAACTCTCTTCTGAGAACAATTCATTATTAGTTATTGAATCAATTCCATATATTCTTTCCAACGCAATGATATTTTTCCCATCCATCAATGATATATCAAACTTATTCCCAATTTCCCGAAGGTTGGTTGGAATTACCTTTTTACCCATTACCATGTATCCTTTAGAATTTCCTACGTGCTCCATAATACCCTTAAGCCAAAAAATTCTGTTTGTTGGACTAACATTTTCACCATTTTTACAATCAACAAGTAAGTTACTAATTTGGAAATCTTCTTGAATACTAAATCCCCATACATCAATATCAGTTATTTCACCAATTCCATCTTTTCTTCCTACATTTTCATACTCACCAAAGCTAGCTAACTTCACATCAATCCTCCCATAATAGCCCATTTTCCAAAGGATCTTTTTGAAATTAATTTTCAATTCCATGTCAAGTTCAGCTGGCGGTTTTTTCTTAAGTTCAGTGGTTTTACTTGTTTTTTTATATTTTCCCGCATTTGATGATTTTGCTTTTCCTTCACTAACAAGGCTGTTAAAATTAGCATCTGAATTGCTTCTCTTAGATGACACATTTGTTCTTTCTAATATAAGATAATCTTCCTTACTTTCAATTTTTAGTTCCATTTGGTCAAAGTCATTTTTAACAGTTTCGGGGGTTGATTCTTCTCGTTTATCCATGTTGTCTTTTCCCTCCTTTGTATGTGTATGCACCTTGGATACAACTCATTAATTCTTTTGCAACAACTGGAGACACTTCTTTTTTCTTGTTGGATTCTTTAATTGATTTAAAATTACTTAAACTAGTTCCTCTTGTACCTAAGAATTGTTGAATTTCCGCAGCTTCGCCGTCAGACTCACCTAATTTTTCACCATGCGTCAATAATTCAATTGCAAGCTTTACTGCTTGTATGTTTTCTTGAGTATCAATTAGTTTAAAGGAGTACCATTCTCCCCCAGTATGATTAAGACTCCCAATGCCCTTAGAAGCCAGTAAAAAGTATTGCTCTTTGGCTACAGTTGTAGAACGTAAAGAATAGTTATTACTACTGCTAATTAATGCATTTAGTATATAAAAAGGATTTGATATAGCGTATTTCGCAAAGTGCTGACCACATCTAACACAAGCAAGTATATCCCTTGCCTTTTCCAATATTATCTTTTCTTGTGGAGTAGTATTATACGGTGTAAATAAAAACGGATGGTCTAAGCCTTCCATTCTAATTGTTGGCGTTGGTAATATCCCCTTAGACACTAAAGCAACCATTACTGGATTGTTTAGTGTATCTACAGGAAATCCTTGATATGTTTTAATTTTAGTCATCGCTTCTGTAAAAAGTTCAGGTGAATTTTGCTTTATTATTTCATGAGCAACTACCGCATTTTCATCCCAATACATCGGTGTACTAATGATATCATTTCCTTTTTCTACTTCTGTAAATTGAAGCAATTGGGACTCAGACCCAAACAATTTTAGTTTTGCTACATCATCTTGAGATAAGTTGTATGATTCCATAATATCTTCAGTTGTTAAAGGACTGATTGAGAGTTTTTGTAAAATGTCTACAGTACTAAGCTCTATTTCTTTAGGATCCATATCTTCAACTAAATGTTCTGATAAAACATCATAATTATTTTTGAAATACTTTGATTTCACATGAATACTTTCAGGTTTGTTCTTTTTCCCATTAATCATAACTAAGTCACATTCTTGAAGCACATCAAAAACTCTCCCAAGCCACATTGCATCAATACCATATTGGTGAGCTGCAATTGGTACAAATTTCTTGTAATCTACCACATCCATCCCATGAATTGTTGAGATAACTTGCCCAGCCATTCCAATAAGTCTAGTGTCTGTATAATCAGTTAAATAGCCACTTGTAGGATCAACATTAGTCGAAACAGCATTATGTAAGTCTTGACACCGTAAAGAATACAAATCCTTACTCATTTTTAAACCTCCAGTATAATAGGGGACTTGTTTAGCATCATCTAAATTCTAGGATGTGGAATTTTAACAATTAGAGATTTCACACTACTACTAATCTCACATTTATTTTATTGATTAGAGTAATATTAAATAAATTTGTTGTCATCGCCTCTCCAGTTCTTACGGAGATAATCTTTAAATGAATAGCCTTCTATGTCTAATTCACCAACGTGGTCTGTTACAATGACTTGTGGTTTAAATTGAGTTGATTTTTCAATCAACTCGATTTCTTCTAAGATTGTTTTGTAAATTTGCTCTACTTTTTGAACATCATTCGACTTTTCTTTTGTATCAACAAAAATTTTCTCGGGAAAATAAACTTGACTTGGTTGGTCAAGGAACAGAATTGACGGAATTGCTGATTTCTTTTGAACCGCAAAGAAATGCAGGAAACTCAGAAACAAACTTACATGACAAGCGAGCCAGTTGGCTCCACTCCCCATTTCACTAAGATAAACTCTGGTCTTACTATCATTATCGTAGTGATATAAATCAAATGTTTCTAACAGAAAATTCATATCAGCTGGTCTAAACTCTTTTTCAAAGTCCAACTTTTCAATAATTCTACTGATATTGGCTTTAAAGAAGGTTACTGCCTGTGAATAGTAAGAGTGCAAATTGTAGCCATCAATGTGCCGATTAAGTTCATTAATTCTAACATCCGCTTCATTGTCATTTTTAAGAAGATTGGAAATCTGCTCTTCGACTCTTCTACATTCAATATCAATTACAGCTCTTGCATATATAACTTCATTGTCCAGTTTCTTCGTTTTCTTCCACCTGTCTGTAATAGCTTCAATTTTACTAATTTCACTCCCCAGTCTTCTGATTTCATTGTTTATCTTGTCTTTTTGCTTATTCAAATTATGAATTTGTATATGAAACTCGTTTCCTTGACCTTTAACACTAGTAAGTTCCTCTATAAGCCACTTTCTTGATTCACTTATTGAAACAATTTTCAGTGACAGAGCTTTAACACCCTGTCCACAAACAGGACAAGTATATGAATCGTTTTGATGAAGCGAATGATTTAATATTGCTTTAAGCGACTTTAAATTAGAAGAGTAAGCTTGTCCATAACCATGACTTAACTCTAAATTGCTTATGCTCATTTCAATATCATATCTCTGTTGTTTTAGTTCTTCACGCTGTTTCTTCAATTCCTCATATCTACGTTCCATTTCTTCTGATAAATAACTTTCTCTTGTGAAGTCAGGCAGACTTCTTCGTAAATTAAGCAATTTGGTTAAAGATAAATCATCATCCAAAGTCTTACCAACTAACATATAATAACGTTTAAATGTATCCAGCAAATTTTTTCTAATTTTATCAGTTGATTTGCTATATGATTGCTGTATTTTTTCACTTCGTTTCTGTTGTTTCAAAAGCTCATCTAATTCTAAACGATAATTATAATATTGCTGGTCTACCCACCCCGCAAAGACCGGGAATTGTTTAATTGTTTGGTCTCGTTTTTGAGAATCTTCGAATCGGTAAAACAATGCAAATTTATTTGCAACTAAGTTTTGATGTTGAAACATATAAGAGGTCATATTTCTTACTGATGGTCTTGGTTCATTTTTTGTAGCATCGATATTTTCAGTTGAATTAGAGACTGTGATGCCAAACTCTTTATTTAGTTCAATTTTAGCTTGCTCTAAATTCAGCATATACTCTTCGGTGAAGAAATCCATTGATAATTCATTAGGTATGATATTTTGAGAAGTGCGGCACAAATACATTTGCTTTTTTCCATCATCATCAAAGCGCTTCCGAGCTACAATTAGATGATATTTTGGAAACTTCAGGATAAGCGCAAACAAATATCCAAATTTAGTCACTTCACCTTTTGGGATAGTCGATTTTGAGCTTCCAAAACAATAATCAATTATTTCTAACAATGCACTTTTACCGCTTTTAGATTCCCCCGTTATTACATTCAATCCATCTGTTAAATCAACATGCCTCTTCTCATCTTCTACATTGAAGACGAGAATGGATTTTATATAAACATTCATAGAAGAGTTACCCCCAACAGTCGATATACATTCGATATTTCCATTTTCGAACAGAGTAATCCTAAGTAATGAGCAGCCCTAATAAAATCCCTAACGTTCTTATTTAGGATATCTTTATAATCAATTTTTTGGAGGCGCTCAATCATTCCCTCTGAATTTATTCGAATTCTTCCTTCATTCGCAGCAATAATTAAGGACTGGTTTGTCAATGTATAGAAATAAAGCACTCTTTCTTGAAGACCACCTAATGCAGCAGCCTTATCTATGTCATCTACAAACAAGCTCCTTAAAGAACTTCTTCTCTGAGCAGTTATTAATAATTTCCGAGATGGACGATAGTATATAATAGGAAAAACAATATATAGAATGTTAAAAGGAACAACAGACTTTTCATAACCTGAAATAAACGCATGAATGATTCTACTCATGAAAAATGGATTTAATGTAATGTTCTGAATATGGTCTACATATTCGTATTCCTCTTCCGTCATTGTTTCATTACGTTCCATGAAAACCCTCTTTCCTGTACTACTTTATGAATTATTCCTCGTTGAAAAAATGGTCTATTTGGTTTAACTGAGTAGAAATCATTAGCTGGCATTTCCATAGCTTTGTCATATAGCCTTTTGGATCTATGGATAATATCTTTTGGATCTGTGTCATCACATTCATCTTGAAGAGAAGTCTTGAATTCAACTAATGAATCCTTTATGTCCCTTTGAAATTCACCTAAATCCATATTAAATGTAGGATTATCAATAGACGAATAATAGATCGCTTGCTGCGCTCTCCAATAATTTGATATTGCACTGGGAACCTTACTATCATATCTAATTTCCTTGATTTCTCGAACAAATTTTTTATCTTTATAACTTTCCTCATCTTGTGGGCAATCTGGTGTATTAGGCGGTAAACGCAACCCACCGGACGTGTTTGTAAATCTATTCCGCACTTCACAAGCAAGCGACTCAAAATCCTCACAAGATATTTCCCATTTGTGAGGCTTATCAACAGGAAGGGTCAGTATGTGACCCATCAAGCTATTGATAAATGGTTTCCTGTCAATTTTCTTTACGTTTTTAAAGAAGCTATTCTTCATAATTTGCTTCTCAATATCGACGATATCTGTCTGGTTCGTATGTAGCTCAACTTTTTCTAGGATACTTAATATATTCTCAACATCTTGTTTAAAGATAGCGTCATAAATTGGACGAAAACCTTCTTCCGACTTTTTTACTTCTTGTCCAATCTCAATCATAATTTTTAATCTTTCATAAGCATTACACGTATGCCATGATTTCAGCCTACTCTTCTCTCCAAATGTTGAGGTGGTATACAAAATCAACTTTTTAAAATCACGCATATTTTGATAGTAAGAAACCCAATTCCGAATCGTTTTCCAAAAATCAAGATGACGGTCACTTAGTGAATGCTCATCTTGATGACGCTTAACCTCTATATTTTTTGAATCTTCAGTGGAGACAATGGAGATATCCCCATACTTTTCCACCAAGATTGTTTCGTTCTCTTCCAGTTCAAGACAATAAGCCAGTACAACATAATAATGATAAATATCACCAAGTTTGGTCTTTGTATCATCATTTTTCTGCTTAATTTTTGACAAGAATAAATTCACTTCCTTTGTACTAGAAGTTATAGTCAAAAAGTTCGACAACAACGTACTAATTTCCTGCATTTTCTACTTTCTCGTAAAGATGGTTTTTACTTAACCAACCGAAAATAATTGCCGCTGACATAAATAGTACAGTTCTCACGAAAATAGTAGAAATTGTTGGATGCTTTAATGATTTCATTACTAACCTCTAAAATTACTGTTTCGTCATATTCACTTCCGACCCAAATTTGAACCTTCATTTTTGCTAACATACAATTCTGCAATTGTTCCATTGTTACTAATTCAATCATTTTCCTTTTCCTCCTTTCCCTCCAAGTAACAAAATGCAAAAAAGCACCCTCCAATTCGCTTCAGCGAATGGACGGTGCTTCCGTCTTTAAAAGTTGTATTTGATTACTTATGAGTATAGCATTTTCTATCTTACATTACAATATCTATTTTTCAATTTCATACCATTCCTTTTTAGATTTGTCGTATGTTATTTTTATTGTTCTTTGCAGTTTTGTAACCTGGTTATTATCTTCTACAATATGATAATCACCTTGGTGCATATTACACTTTTGGCAAATGTGCATGATACATTTTTCATCAATACTTTTACTGAATCTCTCTTGAAGTCTAATGCCTAGTTTTTTTTTCGTTTTTGCGTAAGGTATAATAGAACGAGGTTTTCTATACGTTAAGTCGCTAACTATCGGTTAACCATCTCTCAGTTCATTGACACGTTCTGGATTAAACATAAGAAAAATATCCATAGTATGATGACAAGACCAACATTCGTACCCAGAACTAAAATCAACTTCCCATTGAAACATTTCAGGATCATACTGAGGCATAACTTCAATGAAATACTGATACTCTACCTTCTTATCAAGTCCATTTTTCTTCATCCAATGAAAATAACTTGGATTTATTTCATATACCTCTTCAACGATCTTAGCTTTATACTTCCCAAAAGTCATTTCCATGTCTTTCTATTTCACCCATTTCTGATAGGTATGTTTAACTCCTTTATAAAAACTGACCTTTTGCTTGGTTTATCCTGTATCGTTTTTGGAAAAGTCACGTATAGATTATGCTTTGCCCTAGTCGCAGCTACGTACATTAGTCTTCTTTCTTCTTCTATCGTAGTTGGCGGTTCAGCCTTTTCTTTGCATTGAACTATATCAATCTTACTCAATGGAACAGCTCTATTTGAAGGCAATCCACCATCATTAACACCGATGACAAAAACATTATTAAAAGCAAGTCCTTTGCTTTTATGAATAGTTAAAAAATAAAGAGCATTGTATTCCCCCTTATGATATAACTCTATATACTTTTTCATTTTGCTGCGCCGCTCTTTTAAACGTTCATGGTAAGACAATAAATCAGACCAAGATTTGTAATGATGACATTCTTTCTTTATCCAATCGATTTCTTCTTTTGACATATTTTTTTTATTTTTGGGGAATTGCAAAAATGGATCTATAAAGTCCAGAACTTCAACAGGAGTATTCTTGTTTAGCTTAAATAATCCGTTTATATAATTTTCAATAACTGCAATATCAGTTTTGTTCTTTTGATTTTTTACAAAAGCTACAAAACTCTGTAATAAAGATTGAACTGTAGAAAATTTACTTTCATCCATAAATTGATTGAACTCTTGGTTCTTTATAAAGTGAGCATTTGCGACATTAAGCAATATGGATCTCCATGAGTTTGGCTGAATAAGTGGTTCTGAATCCATCAAATCTAACCAGTTTCGAAATGCAATTTTAAGCTCGAAGATATTAAATATTCCCATCACATCTTCATTGTTTTCAATGACAAAGGGTACGCCTCGATTATCAAGTGCTTGATAAACACTTTGTAACTGACCAACAGAGCGATACAAAACGGTTGAATGAGTATAGTTAACTGGTTCAATCCTGTCCCCAAAAGTATATGGTGATAATTTCCCCAATTCTTGTGCCTTAGAAATTATCCAGTTAGCTTCATCGCTTTGGTTTAACGCTTCCCAAATATAAGCATCACCATTAACTTTATGAAAAGGATCCATTGATTTTTCTATTCTATCATTTTTATTTTCTTTAATAACTCGATTACCAGCCTGTACGATATTCATTTTTGAACGATAATTGGTCATAAGCTCAATTGTGTGAGTATCATACACTTTGTGGTATTCTTTTATATATTTTGGGTCTGAGCCTCGAAAAGCATAGATGCTTTGGTCGTCGTCTCCTACAATAATTAACTTCGCTCCACTACCATCAGGAGGAGCTATTAGCTTCAATATATCCATTTGCAATGGGTTAATATCTTGAAACTCATCAACGAATATATAATTAAACTTACCTTGAATAAATCTACGTGCCGATTCATATTTCTGTAATGCACGATACAAGTTAAGTAAAAAATCATCAAAAAGAACAATTTTCTCATCAGTTCGAATCCGAACATATTCTATGTACATATCGTAAAAACGCTGATGAAGTGGATAAGCCGAAGTAGGTTCTATACTATCGTAATGCTTGCTAACAAACACCTTCATTTCTTCCGGGCTGCATCCCAAGTTTGTCCAGTATTCAATTCTCTCCTTAATTGTTTTTTCGCCTTCTTTGTCAAATTGAAAGAGATTATACTTCTTGATTAACTGTTTAAATAATCGACTTGCTAGTTCATCGCTATTATCTTGTTTATGCCCTACTACCCCAATTGATGAACATGCTGGAATCTGTTTTAGAAGTTGTTCGAATAAAGATTTGAAAATACTATGAAAAGTGCCTATGGTTACATATGAATTATCCGTTGCTAAAAATAAATTCACACGTTCTTTCATCTCAATCGCTGCTTTGCGTGTAAATGTAACCATGCATATGCTAGAAGGCTCTATATTCTCCATCGTCATTAAGTAAGCTGTTTTTGCACATATTGTTTCTGTTTTACCACTTCCAGCCCCAGCAATAATCCGAAGATTTTTATCCATTTGGTATCTGATAGCTTCAATCTGATTCTGATTAAATGGATTACCTTTGATCTTTTCAATGTGGTCAAAAAAATTTTTATCTAAGTCAAACTCATCAATTTGGTTTTCGGATGTAATCGTATTTTTTATCTCACCAAAACGGCTCTTATAAGCTAGCTCAGTACTTGTAAGCGACGTATTTATTTTTCTAAGCACAGCTGTTTGCGCCTCCAGCTGACATTGTTGCTCTTTAAATTGTTGATTAGTTACTTCGAGTCGGTTTATTACCTTATTTTTTGACGACAACTCTTTTAATAGTGACTGGTTCTCCCTTATTAGGCTGCTTATCTGTGTACGAAGCGATTCTATTTCAGCGAGAAGTTTATCCCTATCTGTAAATTTACTCAGTAGCTTATGGAATGCCATTATATTTTCCCCTTATCTAGTTCCAAAGATGCACAACTCCATTACTGCAGAAATATTCGACATTTTCAATGATTTACCTTTAAATTCAATATAGAATATGCTAACTCATAACGTAATGAAAAAGAGACAGCCACTAATGACTATCTCTTTTGATTAAGCTCAACTTACTGATATTTGATTGGACAGCCGAATAAACGACAATACTAACGTTAATGAGCTATCAAGTCTAATATTAATGTTTATGCATCATGCATCATCGCTATGCAACTACTTTATAGATTCTATTAAAAAACTCTTTACTTTGAATAATTGAATCTATTAAACAAGCCTTCCAATAATTTAGACCGTACTTTCTCTGATACATTTTCATTGTCCTATCTAATTCTTCTTGATGCAATTGCATTGGCATATGAGTATTGTGAGAAATTCTATCATAAATGTTCGACAATTCTTCTTCTATTGTTTCAGCGTACTCTATAAGCAGTTCTAATTTTGAAAAATGTCGTTTAATCATTTCGAAATCGGCTTGACTTATGTTACCGTCATTTCTCAAATCAAAGACTACAGCTGGTGTTACTATTCTCTCGTCCTTATCGAAAATCAGTTGAGTAAATAAGAATCGAGCTTGCGGAATAACATCATAATAAAAATTAATAAATATCCTTTTTCCTTCATTTATCCATGCAAACGATTTTTTAGAATTACAACGCCCACAACAAGGTATGAGGTTAGGTGGGTATATTGCATATTCCGGAAAAATACTTTTGGGTAAATAGTGATCTATAGTTCTAGGTTTATCAATACCACAATAAGGGCAAGAATTTCTGTGCTGTGCTGATTGAGTTGATAGTATTTTTGAAACTACTTCTCCTTCTAAATACCCCTCACTGTTTCTATTGTAACAACTCTCTAATGCAAACCTATCTTTTTCATCCGTTATGGTACTTTCGGATATATTTTCAAGGTTCTTCTTTTCTTTCTCATATTCCGCATACCTCGATATGATAAGAGGTTCAAGAGTATTCAATCTCGTATGTTTATCTATATTGTCTGTATCTCGTGCTCGTTTGGCAATACTTTGATATATTGTCTTCGAGTCAATAACTGGAGGTACTAAATTTCGCACTTTATTGCTCCTCCCTAGCTTTGTTGTAATAGAGAGCGTTCAAGAAAGTCAGAGCATTAAAGCTTAATCCTCCACTTGGTTCCTCTTCAAAAGCACTTATTATTTCCTCTTTTGAATTTTTTTCTGCTTCCTTCCTTAACCATGATTTATAGTTACTTTCGTGTTCTCTCACATCAAAAACATCATTTGTAATATTACTGATATTCTCTCCGAAACACTCATTATATAGAGGATCAATAGAAGGACTATTTCCTACTCTATTAAATACTTTAACAAACCTTGATGGGATTTCTTGGATGATTAGTGGTGAGTGAGTGCAAATTATCGAATACGACTCAAACTCTTCTAATATTTCATAGTACATTTTCATAAAATTAGCAACTGCATTTGGATGGAGATGTAACTCTGGTTCATCAAACAGTATTAGAGAATCCACTTCAATATTAGCAATAACTTCTGTAATTGTAGATAGCAAAATATTTTGACCAGAGCTTAGAAATGAAATAAGCCTATCTTCATTATTATAATCTGACTTATCATATTCAAAATACCAAACAAGTTCATCTATCTTGGTTAATTGTTCTTCACTAACTATATTTTTTATTATTCTATTCCAGGCACGTAATCTTTTTTTTCTTTTTAATCTTAGATAGGCTTTCATAAAGTTTATCTCTAGGTCTTCGATTGTCATAATCCCATCATTTGTTCTTAGTCCACAATATACATAGCTGAAGAGGATATTAGTATCTTTTCTGCCTTCACTTTTTTCTATGGAACCCTCTGGTGATCCAATCTTATTAATTTCATCTTCCGTCTTATTTTTCTTTTCGAATGGTTTATAAAGTTCATCGAAAGCACTATATGACAAAGCTATTATCTTACTAAAGCTTGGTCTTTCTGGAAAGAAATTTCCTTCTTTACTATTAGTAACACCACTAATTTGACTTGCGAGCTCTGTCAGAACTTTTGTTTTCCCAGTTGCATTCTTACCAATAAAAGCGTTGATTCTATAAGGAATCTGAACTTTGTGTTTGTTAGCTTCAAAATCTAAATAAACCGTATGCAAACTTTCAGCATTTCCAACTTGACAATTAAAAGTAAACTGTTTGATACTATCAATTTCTTTACTATTCAGAATGCTTATTGCTTCTCTGTAAGCTTTTTCTGCATCACTAAATCTTAATAGGGATTTTCTGAAAATATTCGTTTTCTCAAACTGTTCTGCTATTTTCTCATTTACCGCTGCGTCACGTAAGGCATAAAGAATATCATTCTGTTGTTGCTTGGTCATAGAGTCTCGTAGTTCCTTGTAATATTTTGTATCCTGTCCTACGGAACAAAAACTCTCGTCTAATCCCTCAAATTCACTATCCATTTGTAACCTAGTTATGTTCCCTTTAGTAGTCATAATTTTCAACGCACCAATTCCAATGCCTTCATTTTCTTTTTCAAAATACGATGCATGAAATAATGTTTCATATTCAAACAAATCATCCCATGAGTCAGTTGTGAGAATAACACAAGGGTATTTCTTCCCGTCAAATGACCATTCTTTTCCATACTCTCTTTTATAAAACTGCATATGATCGCTCCCACTTCCACTATAGATTAATGTTTACTCGCTCATACTCACTTCATTCTTAGAATTTCAACAATCAGACTGCAAGATAGATGGAGAAGTCAGGTGGTGGTGACATTTTTTTTAAAGAGACCGCAGTGGGAATAAAGCTTGGATTAACCCAGCATATAGGAGACGCTCCTTTTGTTCAAACCTCGAATTAATTCATTACATGAATAGCTCCACCGACTCCTTACATTCAAAAAAACGCGAAAAATTTAATGCATAATGGTTTAGAAGATGTCTTCTATCTCTGATACACTGAGGAATCGTCTTATATTTGCTCTTACCACACTAGAATTTTCTTAAAAATCTCTGATCAAATCCCAAAATACAACTATTTTAATTAGTAAAATTCCAATTTCTTGACTTCTATATATACTTCTTCTATATATTGCAGTAACTCCCCAATTAGAAACTCCATATCCTCGAATAAGTAATCCCTTTCAACTGAATCAATAAAATTAATATGTATCATTCTTTCTGAGACTACTACATCATCTATAATTATTTCCCTACATTCTGAATTGATATCTTCTTTAAATTCCAAATTCAATTCGCAAGTTAATTTATGGATACTATTTTTTTGGATATCATTATTCAAGTGAAGAGTAACACCCGACGCTTCTAATAACTCACCTCTTTGTTCTTCTAAACTTAATATTCTTTCATTTTGCTTCTCTTCATCTTTTATATCAACTACTTTATCAGCAGCTGCAACTAAACAACCTATGTATGGTATACCTTTCATTAGTTCAATTGTTATAGGTTTAATATATTTCATCACATATTCCCATCCCATTATGTTTAAGATTTAAAATAATTCTTTCAAAGTAGTTTAAAATATTTATATAGTTTTTTAGCTGATTTTGAAATTTCTATTCCTCTAACAGTTTATCTCTAACGATCTTGTATCTACGAACTCAAGAAGCTTAAAGGAGCGTAATTGACTGGGTACGACAGACTCATCGCAAGGTTATGAGCTAAATCTGCCCAACTGATTACCTCATCTTGCAAACAAAGAGCCGAACGTCCCGTAACGTAGATATGATGTTATCGGATGTCAATGTCTTCTCTGTCCAGTGGTTACCATGGACAGCAACCTCTTTCATATCAAACTTAATTCCTGATAGTATAAGTAGAATACGTCATAATCTCTAGTCAGAAACAAAAAATCTCACAAAAATTGTGAATTTATACATAACGTTTTTTTGTTTTAGGATTAACAAACTCATTAATTTTAGATAGTTTCTCTGCCACTTCAAGATCAAAAATTGAGCAGATATCTCTATAATCACCTTCTAAACTATTCGTATAAAGCTTTCCTTGCTCATCACAAAATATATAGCCAGTAACCCTATCACTATATTTAAATTTTTCAATCTTAAATTTAATATCTTTCTTATCTAAAAAAGTTAAAGCACTGTCAAAATCATCATTACAGATTTCAAATGTATCTTTGTACTTTCTTGCAGCAGATATAGGGAAAAATTGATATATACTCCAACGATCTATATTTTCAAATTGCATTAAATATCTATATATATCACAAATAGATTCTCTGTTTTGTTTTGTTAATATAGTATTTATTTTAATCCTAGTTTTTAACTCTTTTAATGTTCTAAGGACTACATCTACCTTAGAAAATAAATTTTTTGACTTCCTAAAATAATTATGAGCTTCCCCAATTCCATCTAAGGAGATTCCAATTAAATCTACGTAATTTTCGATAAATGAAAAATCACTTTGAGCAATTGAAATACCATTTGTATCTACTTGAGTAAATAACCCATTTTCTTTTGCTAGTATACACGATTTTCTGAAACTACTTTTACTAAAAGAATCTCCCCCACCAAAGGTAATCACGTTAAAATCCAATGATATTGCTCTTTTTACAACCTCATATGTTTTGTCTTCTATTTTTTGATGATGAAAATTCACATAACAAAAATCACAAGCTAAATTACAACTTTGGTTGTATGTAAGGATTATTCTTTTCATTTCTCTATAACCTCTTCGATCGATTCGGAAAGTTTCCAACAATTATCAAAGTGACTTTTTAATACATTGTAATTTTGATTGTCACGTTCAAATTCTATAGCAATAAAATTATTTTCTATCCGATCTGATGTTTTACCTAAATGATACGGGTCATAAATCATATATTTATCTGTAAAAAATACTGAACAATAAACCTGGTCAGTAAACCTAATTTCTAAGTTTTCATATTTATTATTTAGAGTTACCAGACCCTTAATATCTAACTTTCGATCAACCCCATCAGTATTATTTAGATTATTTCTAACTTGTTTACTTTTGCAGAAAGGGTTAATAAGTAGAACCTTAAAAGATACTCCTTTATTTAATCTTTCTTTTATATTCTTCCAATGTCTATCCGTAGGAATATCCAAGTATGATTTTCCTGTTTCAGCAAGTAGAAACAATTCGTTTGCCTCGTCGATGGCCTTAGCAGTTTCTGAATTTCTTTTATTTTTTGATTCAAAATTATCCATAAAGTAATGATTTGTAATGCCATATCTCTCAATTTCTTTATTTTTTTGCTCTCTAGCAATTGCTAACTTAATTATTGGGTTATACTCTGTGTTTTTAATAAAAATCTCAAGTAACATAATTACAATTGAAGTGACTAATACCCCCCAATAAAGGTTCTTACTTAATAGATAATTAAGAACAACTACTGAAAGACCAAATAAAATTATTTCTAAACCCCTGTTAACTTTATAAAGATTACTCATAATTGACCTCACTATATATAAAATTGAGATGCTTATATTTACTTTCATAGCTTGTATCAGATCCAAAACTGTTCGTACTTTAACTAAACTGATTAGTCTTTTAATTGGAAAAGCTTTTTATTTAAACTGCATTCATGTTCGGCTGCATTTATACATAGCTTTCCTATAACGTTTTTGTATCTAAGAACCCTAGAGGCTTATATCGCGTACGCGCCGGGTTCAATGGACTAAGCACCTGCAGGTGATTTCGCTTCTCTGTCAACCTCTTCTTGTTAACTACGGGCAACGCCCGCAGCGTAGATGGCGACGACCCATATCACTAATAAATTCCATAATCAATCTACTTGAAGAATTTGTTTCATTAAATCTTCTTTGCTTATAAATCTAAATTTGGTACTTGAATTCAAATACGGTTCGTTACCTAAATAATACATAGATTCATTGATAGGGTGAAATAAATACCATTTAACTCCACTGTCTTCAAAATAAACTGGTTTATTCTTTTGAAGATTAGAATTAATTTTATCAAAATTCAAAAATCTATAAATTATTCTTGAGATAGGAATCAGTGTTGTATATGTAAGTAATCCATACAAGACTAAAACAGCTATTAATACTCCATATAATTCAGATGTCGATATGTTCTCTCTATAAACTTCTGAATAGATTTGTGTTCCAATAAAATAAGTAGGTAATAGATAATAACCAAGTGAGATTATTACACAAACAATGAAAATAGATACCTTAAATTTATTAGACAAATGGCCAAACAAATCAATAAATGTCTTTTCTTTTATATCTAATAACGTCAATAAAAAAATTAGTAGAACTAATAATAATATTGTAACAATTAGGGCAATCCAACCACTATATAAATACTTATATTTAAACAAGCTCTCCGAAATAAAGAACATTAATAATACAGTAACTAAGCCTTCGAGGAATAATTTAAAAATTTTGATTGATAATGTTTTTTCTTTCGATAATATTTTTTGTTCGATTGTTGAAGATGTAAATAATGTTATTGGTTTCAATCTTATAATAAATATAAATATTGACACTACTAAACTTGGAACTCCGAATTTTGATAATAAATCACTCATTAATGTTTCCATCTTTCTCCCCTTCATAATTCATAGATTTCGCCAAACTACATACTTTACGAACTTCGCAATCCCCAACACCAATTATCTACGGATAAGGTCGATCTGACCATGAAATTATTACCACCCCCTCAACAAATCATTATTTCCTCACCCTAAAATAGCCCTCAAATCCTATTCCAACACAAAAAGACACGCCAGCAGCTAGGGATATCCCCCTAACTACTAGCGTGTCTTTCGACTCAACTATAATTCTAACCTTTTATCTTCTCTTTATACCTTCTATATCTATTTATCTTTTTATTCTTACTTATATCTAAACTGAAGCGATAGCCTCAGTTCATCCCTAGTCCTTACTCTTTATCGCTAATCCCAACAACGCCTGTTGGGTCTACACCGAACTTAGCGCCGAAGACGTCTTGCATAGAGTCGAGTGGCATGAAGAGCTTGCCGTTCTTCACGACTGGTGCTTCCTTCAACTCGACGAACATTTTAGCAACAGAGGCTTTCTTGTCGCCTTCTTTCAGTGCAATCCATCTCGCTCCGCGCATGAACTCGTATGCGCCTGTCTTTTCGTTCTTCTCAACCTTGTAGCCCAGCGCCTTGCCGATCTCTTCGATTGGCACCATGACGTTGTGTTCAGTCGTGAACACTTCTTTCGATATTTCTCCAAGACCTTCACCGTTTACGACAAGTACCCAGTGCATGCCGCCGAAGGAGTCCTGTGGAGTTTGGTTAGGATCTTCTTTCCCTTCCGTTCCTTCACTAATAGCGATTACGCCAGTCGGGTCGATGCCGAACTTCACGCCGAAGACGTCGCCAAGGGAGTCAACCGGCATGTACAGCTTGCCGTTCTTTACAGCTGCTGCTTCCTTCAGTTCGACGAGCATTTTGCCTACAGAGGCTTTCGTGTCGCCTTCCTTCAGTGCAATCCACTTGGCAGCGCGGGAGAACTCGTATGCGCCAGTCTTCTCGTTCTTCTCTACTTTGTATCCTAGCGCCTTGCCGATTTCTTCGATTGGCACCATCACATTGTGCTCGGTCGTGTACACATCCTTCTTGTCCACGCCAAGGCCTTCGCCATTTACGACAATGACCCAATGCATGCCGTCGAAGGAGTCTTGTGGATCTTGGTCTTTCTCAATCTCGATGAGACCGTTGGCATCTATCGTCACATCTGCATGCAGCACATTGGAGACGAACTGCAGCGGTACATACAACTTCTGATCCTTGAGCAATGCTGCTTTTCCAAGACGCAGAATGTCCTCCGCTTGACGGTATTCATCTTTGTTCAGCATAGCCGTCACCGTCTTGTCGCCTTTTACTGCGGTGGACGATTTCTCTGCCTGATTCCATGTGAGCTTGTAGCCAAGTCCTTCGGTTACCGCACGGAATGGTACGAGGATGTGATTTCCATCTACCATCACTTGTCCAGACGCTTTCTTGCCGTTAATCGTAACCGACTCTTGTGCGCCGACGTTATGTACCCATGTTGTATCCAGAGAAGCACTAAGTTTTATCCCTACAATATCGCCCTTCTCGTTATATACGAACTGCTTCACATATTTGTCGTAGAAATTCGTGCCCAAGTCTTTCACTTCCATGTTCGTTGTCACAGCCTTCGTGTCGACTGGTTGTATCGCCGGGGCTGCATACGCTTGTGCACCCATCAATCCAAGAGCTAGTGCTACGGTAGTTGCAATGGTTGTCTTCTTCATAGGTGTCTACTTCCTCTCGAATGGTTCGTTGTGTGGTGACGCATTGCGCAATGATATCTCAGCTGATTCACACACTCAGACGGGACACTCTATCGAAAGGTTGCACAGAAGGTTATCTCCATTTTTTACTAAACCATTTGTTCATACCCACGTATATGCATGTACTAGACCATGGTTCATCCTAGCGAATTACGTCGACATGCCCGTCATCACCCAAATCCAGATTCCTGCGAATCCGAGCACAATCCCGATTAAAAACAACATAAACAACTCCGAACCTAAAAGCCTTTTCACCATGCTCCCGACTAGGGCCACGATCCCGATAACGCAACCGATAAACAGCACGATCATGAACGGCCGAGTCAAAAACATATCCTGAACGGAGGGCTGCAGCAGCAAATAATAACTTCCCCCACCGACCAGTACCCCCACTGCGAAAAGGAATGCCAGCAGTACACAAACCGTTGATTTTTTCATAGGCCGCTACTCTCTACTTATCCTGGCTAGGCCAGCTCTTCTTGGGCAATTTCCGTCTTGCGTCCGCGCGAGTTCACGATTGCGATACTGATCGCGTCGTATCCATTGCGCTTCGCCTCATCGAAGTCGCACTTTTCCCCGCTAATCAGCTCCAGCTTCCCGTCCTCATCCACTTCTTCTTCGAATTCGTCGTCCCAGTCGACATTGTAATAGACGGTTACGAATACATCGAATACATCTTCTCCGTCCCCATCTACATAAGGAAGCAGCGGCTTCCGTTCATTATGCTGCTCCGCAGTGAATGTATCGCACAGCATCGCATCATATCCATGCTTGCATCCATCGAACAGCACGTAGCGCTTCCCTGTTGCTGGATCTTCAGCAAGAATGAGCGGTGGTGCAAAGTCCGTCGACGCGATCAGATCATCGATAAGCTCCCCATAATAGAAAATATGGAACTTCTTCGCTCCACCATCAATAGCGAGCCTTCCTGTCCATTCTACCTCGTGCCATGCCGCAGGCTTCTCTGGGATTGCAATACCGTCCAAATAAGCAGGTCCTTGTCTGCATTCACTCTGATTCGTCACTATCATCACTTCCTGTCTCGTGTCATCACGATCGTTACAATACGATTCTCATCGTCAACTTTTAGCTTGACCGTAATATCTAATTTATCCTTGAACAGCTTCGTCACATTGATGTAACGATCGACGGCCTCCGTAGTTCCCCCACCTGCCGATGTCCGCGACATGCCAGCATGAATGATATCCTTCACATAATCCGTATCCATGGGAGCAGACGGATCATAGGTATATACATGATTTCCTTTATCATCGAAAAATTCATACATATTCGTATAGTCATTGGCATTTTCAAACTTCGGAACTGTTTTGATATACGCATGTACACGCTCGTTATCATACTGAATTTTGCCGTCTAAAAAAGGATTCTCCTCAGAGGACTTCACCTCATATTGGCCATAGGCCAGCATAAACAATTCATCCAAGTCTCCCGTATCTACTCGATAATAGAACTGCCGCTCTTCTCCCTTCTTATCCATTGCGGAATTATAGTTAAGAAGAGGCCATGCATTATACCTTTTGCCGTCCTTCTCAATCGCTAACGCATACTTGCTTAAGACGACCTCGCCTTGGAACACACCAAATGTACGTCCAATAAAGTAAGCAGGAATGCTCAGAATAACAATAATGATTAACGCGATGGTCAATTTAAGCTTGAGTTTGCTCATGATGCCTCCTTATCCAATTACATATCTATTCGCTGCAGCTTATGAAGCAGCTTCACGATAGCTTCTCTGTTCTTCGCTTCTTTCATATATTTGGGCAGCGAGTGTGAAGCCGTGCGCTTGATGACAGCAGCTGGCTTCTCACGCAGTTCTGCCGATATGTAGCTGATCAAATAGTTCAAATGCTCTCTATTGGCTGCCCATACCGGTTTCCCGCGGAAATAATCCAAGTAGTACAGCTCCAATTGAAAGATCGGATCCCGTTCATTTCGAAAATCCAAGTAGCAGCCTGAATAGGCCACAATCTTACGTATAGGCACTTGATTCACAGCTGAGCAATGCGGGCATGCGATATGCACTGCCTTATGTGTCTGCTGCTTGTGATCGGTAACCTCTTCATTGAACCATCTCTCGCACATCGTGCACATTCCGCTGGCTGTATACCGATAAGCTTCCGGTTCCTTCTCTTGATGGAAGCATGCCGTGCAGTTCACTACGACTCCCTGCTCCCCTTTAGAGGTGTAGGCCAAGCCAGTGCATTTCGGGCACTTCACGGCAACCTGCTCATTCCGACGCAATATCGCATAAAATCCAAAAGGAAGGCCAAGGGGATCTATAAAGCGCTCCATGATGTCGTTCTCCTTCCGCTTTTTTACCAAATCATTACCAAGTATAGGTATTATACGATGAACAATCAATGGACTACCTGATTATCATTACAGGTCTTACGTCCCATTTCTATTCGATTACTCACAACTAGCAGCCCATACCGACACATGCGACATTTCATTTGCTAAATCTACTCATAAAAGCGAATCTTATAACCTACTGCTATTCAGGCCGGACATAGGCGTATCAAAGATCGCAATAAGGGTGATTTACAAAATATACAAGACTATTTAATTTTCCAATTACATTTATTTACACAATCGCTAACAATCCTTGACTACAATAAACATGTAAATTACATACTTGGTTGGAGGGATTTCGGTTGAATAAAATGTTACGCAAGTCGCTGGTGACGACGCTGGCACTTCTCATGCTGCCATTCGGAGCTATGCAATCCGATGCAGTACTCGCTAAGAGCGCAGCGAAACTACAGCCCACTTCGAAAAATCTCATCGTCCTTATCGGTGACGGCATGGGTCCTGCTCAAGTATCTGCCGCACGAATCTACTCCAAGAACAAGCTGAAGCGTCCATCCTTATATATGGACAGCCTGTATGTGGGCCAAGCAACAACCTTCGCTGACAAGGGCGAAGACGGAGATACGATCGTATCCGGTGAAGTAACAGACTCTGCATCTGCGGGTACTGCATTTGCAACAGGCAACAAAACATACAACGCTGCAATCAGCGTATCGAATGAAGATATCTCGAAGCCATTTGCTTCCGTAATCGAAGCTTCCAAGGCTGTTGGCAAATCAACTGGTCTTGTAACGACAGCTCGTATTACACATGCGACACCTGCGGTATATGCATCCCATGTTCGCAATCGCGACAATGAAAATGCCATCGCATCCCAATATTTAGAGTCAGGCGCAGTTGACGTTCTGCTCGGAGGCGGCAAACGTCAATTCGTAAGCAAGCAGGAGAAAGGCAAGCGCGAAGACAAGACAATCATCCCTGATTTCGAGAAAAAAGGCTATAAAGTTGTATACGACAAAAAGGGCCTGCAATCGTTAACATCGAAAAACGGCAAGGTTCTTGGCCTCTTCAACGATTCCCATGTAGACTACGTGCTTGATCGCAAGCCTGAGACTCCAAGCCTTGCAGACATGACGGCTGCAGCAATCAAGTCTCTCTCTACGAATCCAAAAGGCTTCACGATGATGATTGAAGGCGGACGTATCGACCATGCAGGCCACGCGAATGATCTTGGCGCCATGATTCAAGAGACGCTTGATTTCGATGCAGCTGTGAAGGTTGCTCTTGATTTCGCGAAAAAAGACGGCAACACTTCCATCGTGATTACAGCCGATCATGAGACAGGCGGCTTCTCCCTGTCCCGTGACAACATCTATGAATTGAATGTAGATACGTGGGACAAGCAAAAAATCTCCTCTGAGCTTCTTGGGCCACAGCTTGCAAAAGCTGCATCCACTGACGAAGTGAAGGCGTTAATCAAGAAGCATACAGGCTTCACAGATATCACTGATGAAGAAGCTCAATATATCATGCAGGGCGACGGTTCCTCCTATAAGCAAGAAGGCGCATTCAACCAGGTTATGGCGAAGCGCTACTTGGTGGGCTGGTCTGGACATGGCCACTCTGCGGTAGATGTAGGCGTATGGGCGTACGGTCCAATTACGGAATATGTAAAAGGTCAAATTGATAACACAGCAATTGCTACAAGCATCGCGAAAGTGCAAGGCTTGGATCTGAAGAAAGCAACTGCTGAGCTGCAAAGCAAGCACTTGTATCCGAAATTCAAGGTAAGCCGTGACGGCAAGGTTCTCTTCCCTGCCCTGAAGCTGGCACAAGCACTGCAAATTAGAGTAACGAATGATAGCGCATCGAAAACAACTACATTTACGAAAGACAAGGCGACGTTGAAGGTTCAAGACGGATCTTCCGTTACGTTGAACGGCAAAGCGGTTTCGATTCCAGCAGAATTGGATCGCAATGTCCTCTACGTGGATCTTGACGCATTCAGCAAGCTGACTGGCAAAGCATTGAAGTGGGATTCCTTGTCTGAGCGCATCATTTTGAAATAATCAAATCGATTCGAATGAGAACGGGTGGGGTGACAGTGTCATCCTGCCTTTTCCTTACTAAATGAGGTGATTCTATGATACAGCTTCATCAGGTACGCAAGTCCTATCGGAATCAACAGCAGCTTCTCCCCATTCTCGATATTCCACATTGGCATGTTGCACAAGGAGATCGAATTGCGCTGCTTGGCCCTAGCGGCAGCGGCAAGAGCACGTTGTTATACCTGCTGTGCGGCGTACTCGCTCCAGATGAAGGAACCTGTATGGTCGGCAATGAACCTCTGCACCAGATGACAGAACTGGAACGCGACCACTTTCGCGCGAAGCATGTGGGCATTATTTTTCAGGACTTCCATCTCATCTCTTCCCTTTCTGCGAAGCAAAATATTGAGCTGGTCTACGATGGCAGCCTGCATGGACGGGCACGGCATTCGCATATTCAGCAATGGTTCGAGCGTGTCGGCTTGCAGGATCGGTTGAATCATCTTCCAGGGCAGCTGTCGAGAGGTCAACAGCAGCGGGTTGCGATCATTCGTGCCCTGATTAATCGTCCTTCCCTTCTCCTTGCGGATGAGCCAACCGGAAGTCTCAATTACGATACGGCACAATATACGATGAATCTCCTTCTCCAACTGGCACAGGAGGAAGGTTCAACCTTGCTGACAGTCACCCATGACCAGCACTTGGCTTCACAGTACCCGAAGCAGCTTCATATCTCCGCCATTAACCGGCTTGCTGTACATCCTTTTTGGGCTTCTTGCTCTAGCCATTAGGTCATCACCACCACCCCCATTAATTGGTTAGTGTTGTTTTGTAGCTACTCGTTACGTGCGATAGAGGCGTTAGCCCACATCATCGCTTGTTCTAGGTTAGTCGTTGCTAACGACTTCTCCCGGCTGTTTGGACAAGTTCGTCAATCACGTTCGTCAATTCTTTTGCCTTCTCTCGGATAGCGTGTACTTTTCCGGTTGCCCTTCCTTTGGTGCGTGGTAATTGAAGTTGTTTTCTATTTTGGCTGACATGAAAAAACCGCCCCATAGGAGCGGCATTGAGTTTATTTGGTCGTATACTCATTCACTTCAAACGTTAAAATCTTATCAAAGATAACATAGTCTTTACGTGCGCTGAATGGCCCTTTATTATTGTTGTGCTTGTTGATTGCATAGGAAGCTGTTCCTGAGCCACCCTGCTTATTTTCGTACCATGTGATGAAGGCATTAACCTCATCCATACTTAAATCAAACTCTTTCTCCAAACCAGTTGTCATAGTAACTACTAATAATGCTCTGTTTCCTTTGGTCTGCTCTGGATCTGTTGGTTTTTCTGGATCAGGTCCTTCATTTAGTTCGTATCCAAACGTAATTTCTTTAATACACACCCAAGAACGTTCACCATCAACAGTAATTTTTATTTTCTCATAATTGCCTGGGGTTACGCTGATAGGTTCAGAGGCTTCGTCACTTACAAATCTTACTTCTTTCTTGCTTATTGCTTCCCATGTTCCATTTTTATAAGCAAATATTTGATATGTTACATTATCCATTGGGCTCGCTTTTCCTGCGATTTGTACAGAACTCAAATGTAGTGTTTGAGGAAACGTGATTTCTAAACTTCCAGAAAAGAAGTCGGTTGTGGGGCCCCATTGAGTAGTTAAATCACCATCAATCACACTCATAGCTGTATTATTATCAAAGTTCTTACTATCTACTACCGTCGTACCTTTAGGAGGCAATAAACCTTCCATAGTATCAACTTTACTACTCGCAAATGCCGAGACTGGGAATACTACTAACAAGATCAATACCAATAAAAGCGTTAGATGTTTTTTCACTTCATATCTCTCCTTAATATCAACTGCTACGAGAATACAATGATAAAAGATAAATGTCTAAACATATGTTTACTTATTATTTAAATCATTACAAATACTTCTATAAAAAAATAAAGTCGGCAATTAACCGACTTAAAAAAAATCATTTATAGACTATTATATTTAATGCCACTGCAACTCTCCTGACCGCATTCCAACGTAGTTTCCTATATGTTTTTTCTGAAATTGGCGGGTCAAAAACAAAGGTGTGTACCTGAAAGTCCTTGACGCATGTATCTGTTTTCCTTGACGAGTCTTTCCATAGTGTGAAGCTGACTTACTTCTGCCTTGATCCGCTTACATTTCTTAACCATTTCAGCAGCGTGCGCATTCTTCATGGCCGTATTCAGACTAAAACCAGCAGTATGAACAGCATGCGGCTTATGGAGGGAGCAGCAACATGAGCGTGTTCCAACTACTGTGGCGCAACATGATGCATCGGAAGACGCTCTCCCTCCTTACCATTGTATCGATTGCGATTACCATCGCGCTTCTGCTCGTACTCCTTCAGGTTCGTTCGGGAATCGAGCACGGAGCTGAGAAGGGCTATGGTCCCTTCGAATTAACACTCGGTTCCAAAGGAGGCTCTACGCAACTTGTGTTGAATACCTACTATCGATCGGTTCTCCTGCTGAGAACATCCCTCATCATGTTCTGCATGATGTGCTGAAGGAATCCGGGATCAGGTGCAGAATGTCCCTTCGATAATGGCGACGAAACGTACTGGAACAAAATCATGATGGTATTCGTTCCTTCCGACACCAAGCTTCAATAAACGTCCGGCGCATTGGAGCTGACCTGTACGCTGGATGTTGGCATTAAGATCGATGAGTCCGGTTATAAGACAATGTTCCGGTTATACGATACCTCTTTCTAAGAAATCAAAGAATAATGAAACGTACTTGGACAGCTGCCCCAAAGCAAATGGTAGGTCATTCGACCTTGTCCGATGTAGTCGGCCAGATGGATTTCATGCTAAAATAGTCATGATCTTCCTACTGTTGAGGAGCCATGTGCATGAATGAAATGAACCAGCTGTTCGAACAGCATTTTGACAGCTTAGAAGCAGTTGCGGATTTGGTCAGTGATCTGCTTCATTGCCCTGTCACAATTGAAGATGCCGGACATAAGCTGCTTGCCTACAGCACGCATCACCCCGGCACGGATCCTGCAAGGATCGCAACAATTATCGGACGGCGCGTCCCTGAGCAAGTCATCAGCGCATTATGGAGAGACGGCACGATGCAGCGGCTCATGTCCAGTCTAGAACCGATACGTATCCAACATATCGACGAGGTTGGCCTCGGCAATCGCTTGGCGGT
>Ga0209258_100635_pt1 | contig 27631 bp, 27 predicted proteins | sample Araplaol_mTSA_r2_FD_184281 | JGI IMG/M metagenome (GOLD analysis project Ga0209258, IMG submission 184281) | Arabidopsis root microbial communities from North Carolina, USA - plate scrape CL_Col_mTSA_r2 (SPAdes) (version 2) | ecosystem: Host-associated > Plants > Roots > Endosphere | place: USA...
ATGGCTGCTGGATTCGGGGATCGCAAACAACGGCGTGGTGGCGTCGAACAAGCCGGCATCGAAGAACGGCCTTGCCTGTTCGATCGCGGTGAACGCGACGCCCGAAGCGACGCGATGCCACCGCCGCCACGACGGGCGCCGCCACCAGCGCGGCGGACGGTTGGCATGGTCCTGCAGCACGATGGGAACGCCATGCATACGCTGGGCCATCGCGAAGGTCTCCTCGGCGAAGCCCAGGCCGTTCACGTGGATCACATCGACATCCAGCGATGCCAACCGCCGCGCTACAAGACGGCCGCAGTCGGCAGGGCGATGCGCGTTCGCCACGCTCGTGAAGTGGTAATCGACACCACGGTGCTCGGTGCGCGCCTCGCGCGATGCGAGCTGCACTACCGATACACGCGTGCCGCTGCCGCGCACCGCCTCCGCTACGTTCGGCAGCGACGGCCAATGCCGGAACACCTCATCCGGCTCCCAATTCGCCGGCGGCGGTATGAAGTTGACTTGGGCGACGTGCAGCGGAGCCACCGGGTCAGAGCCCCGAGACTTGCGGCATGCGCAGGCGCACCAGGCGATTGGCGAGATTCAGCTCCCACGGCCGGTCATAGCGACGAAAACGATAGCGCCACGACGCTGCCGTGCTCAGCGCGCGCTTGGCCCACGGCGGCGAGCGCATGTCCTGCACGGTGGGATAGCGGCAACGCAGCACGGTAACGAAGTCGTGGATGCGCTGGCGCATGCGATCGGTCAACCACGGCGCATCGGCATGGCAGGTGTAGTTGACCCATTGCGGCTGCGCCCACTCTTCCACCGTCGTCGGAAACACCACGGGCTCACCGTTGAAATCGAACAGCGGCGCGGACGGCCGCCTGGCACGATCCTTCTCGTGCTGGCTGTGGACCGGCAGCGGCGTGTACACGTAGATCACGATCTCCGTATGCGGATTGATCTTCTTCAGTTCGCGGATGAACTCGAAGGTATGTTCGGTTTCCTCTTCGGTGTTCTCCGGCGGCGCGACCATGAAGGACAGCTCGGGAATCACGCCATGCCGCCGGCACGCTTCTACCACGGCCACCGTCTGGTCGGGCCGCGTGCCCTTGCGGATTTCCTTGAGCATCTGGCCGCTGGGCGATTCCGCGCCGATGTAGGCCATGCGCAGCTTGCTCTTGCGCACCAGCTTCCATGCGTGATCGGACAGCTTCAGCAGTGCATCGGAGCGCGCGAAGCACCACCAGGGCAGCTCGTGGCGGGCCATCACTTCGAGCAGCGGGATCATGTCTTCCTCGCGGTCGAAGAAGTTGTTGTCGAAGTACTGCACCGAGTCGGCGCCCAGCTCGTGCTTGAAGTAGCGCAGGTCGCGGTCGAGCCGCTCCGCGGACGACAGCATGGTGGTGCCGCCGAACATCGCCGCCACGCCGCAGAACGTGCAATGGAAACGACAGCCGATCGCCGCCTGGTGTGCCACCGTGCGTCGCCCAAGATAGGTACGCGCCAGGTAACGGCGTGGGTCGCCAAGCTTGTCGTACGGCAGCACCTGCCCGGGATCGGTATAGGTGAAGCGGCGCGGCGCGTTGTGGACGATGGCGCCGCCATGCTTCCACGACAGCCCGTCGATGCCGCTGACATCGGGCACGGCGGCCTTGCTTAACGCCGCGACCAGCTCGCTGAAGGTCTGCTCGCCCTGCCCCCGGATGGCGTAGTCCACATACGGTGCCGCGAGCGCCGCTTCGGTGTTGAGCGTCGGAAAGTAGCCGCCCCACGTAATCGGCACGCGTGGATGGCGCGCGCGTATCGCCTTGGACAACGCGATCGCCGGTGCCAGTTGCGGCCCGCCCATGACGCTGATGCCCACGGCGTCGAAGCGTTCGCTTTCCATCGCACGCATGGTCTCGTTGACCACGTCGCGATCGACGTTGCCGTCGATGATGCGGCTTCGCCCGGTGCGGTCGAGCGTGGCCGCCAGGTTCAGCAGCGACAGCGGAAAGCGCGCGCTGGAGCGCGAGGTGATGGTCGGGTTGATCAGCAGGGTATGGGTCATGGGCCTGGTCCGGAAAAGCGTCAGGGCGTCCGCCGCAGCTGGAACACGATGGCCACCGGCACCTCCAGCGCCAGCGGATCGAAATGCGCGCCCTCGGGGATATCCGCGGGATCCAGCATGGGTTCGAGCACGTGCTCGATCTCCAGCCCCAGGGCCGCGCAGGCAGCGTGCCAATGGCTGTACAGATGCGTGGTATGGCGCACGGCGTAGCGTTGCCCGCCGGACCTGAAATCGCGCAGCCAACCCAGCGCATGCCCGACCGGGTGCACATCGCTGCACAGCAGCAGCCCGCCGGGACGCGTGACGCGTCGCAGCTCCGCCAATGCGCTTTCCAGGTTGTCGAGATGGCCCAGCACCAGGCCGCTCAGCGTGAGGTCGGCCCAGGCGTTGGGCATCGGCAGGTGCGTGAGATCGCCCTGCACCAGCTCGACGGTGGCATGGCCCCGCGCCCCGGCCAGCTCCTCGCTGGCGCGATCGAGCATGGCGGGCGACGCGTCCACGCCCGTGACCCGCGTGGCGCCGCGATCCAGTGCATGCAGGACGTATCGCCCGCTGCCGCAGCCGGCATCGAGTACCGAATAGCCGTCCAGATCCTTTGGCATCAGGCCGAGCATGGCGCGCTCCTCGGTCTGCATCACCGGGTTGTGCGCGTGCGCCGGATAGTGGGGAGCCCATAGCGCATAGGCTTCGAGCGGATCGAGTATCGGTGGACGCGACATCACCGCTGCGCCTCCCTGCGAAGCCCGGGCTTCTGGCCTTCGGCGGCAAGCTCAAGCCCCGGCTCGATCGCCAGCAGCGCCGCATCCGCCAGCTCCCGTGCCAGCAGTTTTGGACGTCCATCGAGCATCACGGGAACGGTCGCGATGCCGGCGGCGTCGAACCATTCGGCGAAATCGGGATCGGCGATGCGCGGCACACCTTCGCGCACCACGGCGCGTATCTCGCTGCGCTCCAGGCCCAGCAGGCAGCCGGCTTCATCGCCACCCCGGTCTTCCACGATCACCATGTCGGCCGGCGCGCCGGGCAGCAGGCTGCCCCGCAGGCCCAGGCGCAGGATGCGCGCGGCTTCCCCGGTCGACAGCGCGAGCACCTCTCGCGGCGTGAACGCCGACTGCGCCAGCGCGACACGCATCTCCTCCAGCAGATCGCGCGTGCCGCTCAGGCGCGAGTCGGTTCCCAGCGCAAGGCATCCGGCGCGATACAGTCGACGAAGTCGATGCGGATCGAGCGTTGCACCCAGCAGGGCCAGGTTGCTCGACGGGCACCACACCACGGCAGCGCCGACTTCGACGATCCGCTCGACATCGCTCTCGCGCAGCCCGACGCCGTGGACCAGCACGCTGTTGGATGACAGGCATCCCATGGCGTCCAGCGCCGCCAGTTCCGATTGCGCCACGTCGTCCGTGCCTTCCGCGAGATGGATCATCCACGGCTTTTCCGGCGAGGTCTCCGCGTGGCTGCGCTGCGGAGGCGGGCCATAATCCGGCCAGCCGAGCGCGTAGCTCCAGCCGGCATCGCGTACCAATGCCACGGGAAAATCATCAACATCCAATGCCGGATGCCAGGGATCGTGGTGCGCCACGCAGGTGGTGCCGGCAAGCAGGTTCTTCAGCGCGCCCTGCCGCAGCCGCAGCGCCTTGGGCTGCCGCAAGGCGGCGGCGACGTGCGCATCGTCGAAATGGGGCTGGAACGCGTCGATCCACGCATAGCTGTTGGCGAACGGCGCGCCGTGCGCCAGCGGCGGCACCGCGTTCACCTGCAGGTGGTCGTGCGCGTTGATCAGGCCGGGGAAAACCAGATGGTCGCGCAGATCGATGCGGTGGGCGTCGGGGGGCGACGAGGTCGCCACGCGACCGCATCGCACGGACAACGGCGCGCGCGATACGCCTTCCGGCAAAACGGTGCCCGCATGATGAAGACAGACGCTCGGCGATGGTGGCATGGCGTCCACCGCGTCACCGGCGCCGCATCACGATGAGGAAGTGATCGCCCATGTCGCGCAGCAACGGCAGCCCGCCGAAGCGGTCGTCCAGCCAGCCCAGTCGCTCGCACCAGCGGCGACGCCGGCGGTAATAGTCCACCAGATAGGGCGGCGGCAGGAACAGGCTGAGTGCGCGGTAGCTTTCCAGCGTGAAGTGTTCGGCGAACGCGCGATAGAACTCGCGCGGCAGGTAGTAGTAGGTCCAGATCGTGTGACGGTTCATGCCCACCGCCGTGGCGCCACGACTGGCGCGTACGCCGGCCCGCTTGAAGCGGCCGCGCGACACGTAATGCAGCACTTCCCACGGGCAGATGCGACCAATGACGGAAAAAACCAGGTGACCGCCGGGCCTGAGCAGTCGAGCGCATTCACCCGCGACGGATTGCATGTCGGGAACGCAATTGAGGGGCCCGAAGTTCGAGTAGATGCCGTCGAACTGCTCCTGGAGTTGGTCGAGCTGATGGATGCCGAGATGCGTAGCCGTCACGCGGGATTCCATTCCGGCGACGGCGGCACGCGACCTCGTGCGCCCGACCATCTGAGGGGACCAGTCGGTGGCGGTCACCTGGTAACCACAACGTGCAAATTCGATGGCGTCGATGCCGGTGCCGCAGCCCAGGTCCAGCAGGTTCGAACCCACCGGGACTTTTTCCAGCACGGTTTCCCACAGCGACACACGCATGCGCTGGATCAGCTCGTTGTTGCCGCGCGGGCCATCGTAGTCAGCGGCCACGCTGTCGAAGGCGTGCTGGGTATCGAGCAGCTGGCCTTCATCCAGCGATGAGGCCCAGGCGCTCCTGCGCTCCATCCGCACGGCGCCGTTCGGCGTGCTTCCCAGTCCGTGTTGCCCGCTCATGTCCATTCACGCTCCGACTCGCTGCCTTCGACAGATGCCACGCGCCGCGCGCGGCACGGCGTCATCCCTTCTGCGGTGAGTGCCCTGGCACGCGGCTTTGGTTGAATGATTCGCGCCAGGCGCCGTGCGGACGACGCGCCTGGCTACGCCCTGCGGCGTGCAGCATTTCGGGCGACACCGGCGAAAACGCCCAGCCCGAGTCCGGCCAGCAGGCCGATGCCGTAGGTCAGCACGGGATTGGGAAACGCCTGCCGCTCCGGCACGTAGACGGGCCACGGCAAGGACGTCTCGTAGGTAAAATTGGCGCTCAGGCGCGTCGCCAGATCGCTCTGCTGCATTTGCAGGCTGCGGATGTCCTCGTTGCGGCTGGCCAGCAACACGCTGGCCAGGGAGGCGCCCTTGCCGCTCGCCTCATCCTTGCTCGCCGCCTGCATCAACCGGTCGCGATCGGCGATCGCCGTCTTCAGCTCCGCCTGCACTTCGTCGAGGCGGGTGCGTGCCAGCGACAGCGGCGTGGACTCCATGTCCCGGTGCAGGGCGCGCAAGCGTTCGACCGTCGCCTCGGCAAGCTGGCGCGCCTCTGCCGGCGAGTCGCCACGCACATTCACGCGCACCATGGGCCCCGCATACGGCAGTGGTTCGAGCTTCATGCTCTTACGATAGAGCTGCGCCGCGCGCGAATCGCGCGCCAGGCCGAGGCTGCCGGTGACGCCGTCCTGGAAGGCGGCGGTCTGGAGCCTTTCCAGCACGCGTGCGATCGGCTCCACCTTGGGATCCTGCCCCGGTGGCACCTGCCCCACCTGTCCGATCAGGATCCACGCCGACGCTTCCCATTGCCGGCGCACCATATGCGCGAACGCATAAGTGCCCGCCAGCACCAGCAACAGCACGGCCAGGCACCACTTCCATTCGCGCAGCAGTATCCGCCACATGTCGATCAGGTAGATCTCGTCTCTTTCCATGGTCGTCGGCTCTTTGAAGTTCATGTCGATATCCCGATGGCAGCGGTGGCTTCGCGACGGTTCGGCAGCAACACCACCAGTGCCTGCAGCAGCAGGCAGACGGCGATGAAACCGGCATTGGTCCAGGTGAATGCCTGCGGCGCGAACGGCGACATCAAGCAGACGTAGGACATGCGCAGGAAGATCAGCAGGCCGAACAGCGATACACGTGGATACAGGCGCGAGACACTCCAGCGCAGCCATGCATACAGCGCGATCATCGAGGCGATGGCACCGACCGGACCCAACGCCAGCAGGAACGGCAGGAACTCCGACCCCACGTTGATGTTCGACGCATCCAGGGGAATGTCGGTGCCGGCCGTGGCCACCGAGCCCGCCATCGGCACGACCTGGTTGATGAGGAACGTGGCGTTGGCATAGTGCTTGGCCAGCAGCGACGCGAAGTTGTACGGCCCCGCGCTCGCATACAGCAGCAACCATCGGATGCCCGCCGGCATGGCCCGATAGTCATCACTGAACGGCAAGGTCACCGTTTCCAGCGTGCCGGACCGCAGCACGCCAAGCACGGAAAACACCGTGGCGCCAACGATCGCCAGCACGAGTACCGTTTTCCAGGGCAATGGGCGCGACGCGTCCCTGCGGAAAACCATCACGAGGGCGGTCGAGAACAAGGCAGCGAAGATCCGGTTGCGGTCGATCACCAGCACGGGAAAGACCAGACCGATCAGCACCAGCGTGGTGCGCAGCCATTTGTTCCGCGTACACAGCATGCCGATGGGCGGAAGCACCCAGCACATGTCGGAAATGTGGCGCACGTGATCGCGCCCGCCCTCCATGCGTGCATAGGACGACGGCGCGTCGATCAACGGGATCGGGAACAGCGTGAGATCGAGCACGCAGAACACGATGATGAGGGCGGCGAACGCGAGCGCCACGAAGGATTCGCGCGTACCGACATAACGATGCGCCAGGAACGCGGCCGACGACGGCAGGCGCAGCCCCGCCATCACGTCGAACGCCATGATCGCGCCGGCGGCCGTCATGAGCAGGACGATGCCTTCCATGTAGCCCGGCGGCAGGTCGTAGACGAACATAGTGAGCCCGCATGTCAGCAGCATGGGCAGGCAGAGATAGGCCGATGGCAATCGCAGCAAGGCCCTCATGCGCCCTCCGCCAGATGCAACGCCGTGCGCAACTTGATCCGTGAGGCCGCGACCAGCGACAGGTACACCAGCATGTGGATGGCCACCGATGCGAACCGCCGCTGCAGGAACGCGATCTTCGCCCCGAGGTAATGCGACTGTGCCCTCAGCAAGGTGCGATACGGCTCCTGGAACAGGCACTCCCGTCGCATCGCCACGTTCTGCGCTTCGAGCAGGTTGAGCACCCTCGCCCTGCCGTCGCGCGTGCGGCTCAGGTTGGTGCCGTGGATGCGGTATGCGCAGACGTTCACGTCGATGAAGCCGATGGCGTCGTGAGCCGCCAGCCGCAGGAAGAAATCCCAGTCGTCGATGCGCAGGCTTTCGCTCCATCCCGCCACGGTCTCCAGCGCGCGCTTGCGCACCAGCGCCACCGGCCCGCCGATCGCCCATTGCGTGATGACCGCCAGGCGGATGCCTTCGTCCGATGCATAGAGGCGCTTGTCGGCACGATGCAGATCGCGCATGCCGCTCTCGTGCAGTTTGCGACCGTCCTGGTCGACCACCACCGAATCGCCGATCACCGCCCACTTGCGCGCATGCGCCGACAGGTAGTCCACCATGGCCGCGAGGCCGCCGGGCAGCAGATAGTCGTCGCTGGCGCCCAGGCGAAGGAACTCGCCTCGCGCACGCGCGGCCAGTTCGTTCAACGTGGCCGCGATGCCGCGATTGTCGCGCTGCACGTATTCCACCGGAATCTCGTGCCGGTGCTGCGCTATCCACGCATCGATCCGCGCGGCGGTGCCATCCGTGGAGCCATCGTCGATGATGACGAGTTCCTTGGCCGGATACGGGTCCTCCAGCACGCTGTCCAGGCAACGCTCGATGAAGCGCTCGTGGTTGAACGCTGGAATGAGGATGGAAACCAGCGGCATCGCCGGCGCGCTCATGGGTATTGCGGCGACCATTGCCCCAGCCCTCCCAGAAAACGACGCGCGACCCACGCGTTGAACAGGAAATACAGCGTGTAGTTGGTCGCGAAGGCGTACACCGCGCCAACCAGGCCGAAGGTCGCCGTGAACAGATACACCAGCCCGAGGTAGCTGGCCGCGAACACGCACTCGGATACGACGAACAGCCGTGTCATCGCCTTCGCCAGCATCAGGTAGGACAGCACGAACGACGCGATCTTGATCACGTCACCCACCAGTTGCGGACCGTACAGAACATTGGCGGGCGCGAACCCCTCGCTGAAGAGCAACACGGTCACCCAGCCACGCGCGACGAAGATCGCAAGGGCGGCCAACGCCACCAGCGGCAGCAGGAAGCGGTAGGCATTGCGTATTTCCAGCGCGAGCAGCGCGCGATCGTCGATCGAGGCGAGCTTGGGCAGGTAATAGACGTTGATGGCCGTGGTGATGAACAGCAGGTAGGCGTCCGACACCTTGCTCACCGCCTGCCAGTAACCCACCTGCTCCCATCCGAACTGCGCGGCCAGGTGATCGCGCACCGCGATGTTCACCAACGGCGACAGCAAGGCGGCGGTGAGCGTCATCACCGAGAAGCCGGCAAGGCGCCCAATCATCTCCCGGTCGAATCGCAGCCGCAGCATGCCGCGCTGGAAATACGGGCTGCGCCACCAGGCCGGCACGCCCACGGCCAGCCACAACGTCTGTCCCAGCACCAGCGCCAGCAGCGCGCCGTACAACTGCAACCAGTGCGACAGCCACGCTACCAACGCCACGTTGAGCACGGAGCCGGCGATCTGCACCAGCGCCAGGCGACGCACGTCCATGAAGCCGTTGATCACCGCCAGCACATAGTTGGCCAGCGCGATACCCAGCTGCGCCACGGCAAGGATGCGGATGAGATCCGCGTAGCGTCCGTCGCCAAGCAGCCAGTGGGCCAAAGGCACGCTGAAGAGCAGCGTGACCACGCCCATCAGCAGCGACGCGCCAAGCGCGTACCACAGGGCCGCGCCGAGCAGGCGCTGCAGGCGCTGAGAGTCGTCGCGATACTCCGCCACGTACTTCACGATGCCCGCGCTGATGCCCCCGCCCGCGAGCACCGCGAGCAGCGACATCAGGCTCATGAACTGGCCCAGCCTGCCCACGCCTTCGGGCCCCGCGAACCATGCCACGAGCTTGATCACCACGAGACCGGCGAGCAGGCGCGCCGCCGTGGATGCGGCCGTGTAGATGCTGGCGCGCATGAGGTTCATGGCGCGCCTCCGAAGGCCTGGCAGGCGTCGATCACCTGCTGGATGGCGTCCTCGTCCAGCGTCGGCCCCATGGGCAGGCTGAGCACTTCGCGGTGCAGGCGTTCGGTCAGCGGCAGCCGCACGTCATGCAACCGCGGATAGGCCGGCTGCAGGTGCGGCGGCACCGGATAATGGACCTGGCTCTGCACGCCATGGTGTTGCAGGTGCCGCTGCAAGGCATCGCGTCGGTCGCTGCGCACTACGAACAGATGCCAGGCGTGGCGTTCTTCGTCGAGCACGGTCGGCAGCAGGACATTCGGATGCCGGATGGCCGCCAGGTAACTGCGCGCCACCGCACGTCGAAGCGCGATGTCCTCGTCCAGGTACTTCAGCTTCACCCGCAGCAACGCGGCCTGCATCTCGTCGAGCCGCGAGTTGATGCCCTGGCAGGCGTGGTGGTACTTCGTCTCGGAACCATAATTGCGCAGCGCGGCGACACGGTTGGCGAGCGCGTCGTCATCGGTGACGACCGCACCGCCGTCACCCAGCGCGCCCAGGTTCTTGGTGGGAAAGAAGCTGAAGCCGGCCGCATTGCCCCAGGCACCGGCCTTGCGTCCCTCACTGCTTGCACCATGCGCCTGTGCGGCGTCCTCCACCAGCAGCAGCCCGTGCTGTCGCGCCACTGCGGACAGCGCGGCCATGTCCGCGAGCTGGCCGTACAGATGCACCGCCATGATGGCGCGCGTGCGCGGCCCGATGGCGTCCTCCACGCGTGCGGGATCGAGATTGAACGTCGTCGGATCCGGCTCGACGGGCACGGGCACCAGCCGGTTCTCGGTGATCGCCAGGAAGCTGGCGATGAAGGTATTGCCCGGCACGATCACTTCATCACCCTCGCGCAACAGGCCGAGCTCCTTGTAGCCGCGCAGGATCAGCGACAGCGCATCGAGCCCGTTGCCCACGCCCACGGCATGGCGCACACCGCAATAGGCGGCGAATTCCCGCTCGAACGCGGCCACCTCCTCGCCGAGGATGTACCAGCCCGAATCGATCACGCGGGCTGCCGCGGCCTTCAGCTCGTCCGCGTGCCGCGCGTTCATGTCCCTGGCGCTGAGAAAGGGAACGCCCATCAGAGCGCCCACTCGTAGAAATCGTGCGCGATGCCGCGGGCGCCGAAGTACTCCTTCTGCGCGACCAGGCCGCCGTTGAGCACCTGGCCCTCCTGCTCGGTGGAGATCCCGAACGAGAAATAGTGGCGCCCCGCATACCGACCGATGAGTTCCGCCAGCAGCAGGCTGAGCGCATTCAGGCGCCGCCCTTCTTCCGACGCGGCGAGGTACTGGGTATGCACGACGCGACCGAAGTCGTAGACCATCGCACCAGCGAGCAACGCGTCTTCGCGTCGCGCCTCGTAAAGCACGATGTGTTCGGGAAAACGCGACTGCAGCAGACGCAATTCGTCCAGGCGATGGGTGGGCACAGCCTCATGCCTGCGCAGCACCTCGGTCAGCAGCGCATGAAAGCTCGCCGGATCGGCGTTCGGCTGGATCCGTATGCCGGCGTCGCGCGCCTTGTTCACCGCGCGCCTGCGCTCGTCGGTGAAGCGAAAGGATTCCCGCAGCGCAATCACCGATGCGATATCGCGTCGCCTCAGCCGAGCGCCGGACCGATGCAGCGCGTAGAGGTCTTCCTCGGCAGGAAAGCTGTGAAAGACGTGCGGCACCGCCTTGTAGATGAGTCTGTCGATGCCCTTCGATCGATAGAACCCGGCGATCTTCCCGAACACTTCCAACGTCGACTCCGCGCGCAACGCGCTGGTGGAGATCAGCCCGCCATAGGTGAGTCCGCCGTGGCTCGCCACCGTGCTGCCCTGCACGTTGGCGGGCAGCACGGCTACCGGCACGCCGTTGCGTTCGACGATGAGCGAACAGTCGACGAACCGATCCGCGTGGTAGTCCATGTATCCGCGCCGGTGCAGCAGCACGCCATTCCTCGACTCGGCAATTACCGTGTCCCAGGCATCCGCATCCTTGGCCTCGTAGGGCCTAACCGTGAGCATGGAAGCCACCATTGCGCCGCGGCAACGCAGCTTCGGCCAGGCCGAAACCGTCCACGCCCATGTCGTTGCCGTTGTAGAACATCAACAGCTTGTCGCGCTGGCGGATCAGCGAGGGATAGCAAATGACCCGCGAATCCCATCCGCTGGACGACAACGAGAGGCCCAACGCTTCGTCGTGGCGCTCCCAGTGGATGCCGTCGGCGCTGTAGGCAAGCCCGGGGAAGTATTCGCCCGTGATGTTGCCTCGCGTGAAATACATGGCGTAACCGTCGCCCCAGCGGTAAACACGCGGACGGCCGATACGGTATTCGTTGCCGCGCGGCTGCAGGCACACATGGTCTTCGCGCGGTATGGCCGCCAGGTCGTCCGTCGCCACGCAGCGAATGTGGTATCGCGGAAACGGACGTCCGTCGATCACTTCCCAGTCGTCGCCCACCGCGTACCACAGCCGCCAGCGATCGCCTTCGCGCAGTACCGAATGCACCGCGCCGATGGTGCTTCGCCCGGGCGCACGGTCCAGGATCGGTGTCTCCTGCATGCGCTCGAAGCGTTCGCCGCCATCGCGCGAAATCGCCAACCCGGTGAAGGCGAGGAACTTGGCCCGCGCCACGCGCTGGAAGCCCACGTAGAACATGTACAGGCCATCGGATGTATCCACGAAGTCGCCCAGGATCATGCCGCTGTCGTCGAAGCATCCACCCCGGCCGACATCCAGCACCGGCTCGCCGCTGATGCGCACGATCGACGAGGGATCGTCGGCCAGCACGTCCACGTAGCCGATCCGGCTGACGCCATCCTCGTCGCGAAAGCCCGCGTAGACGCGGATGAGGTCATCGTCGATGCGCCACGGCGTGGGGGTCAGCGCCGAATGCGCCATCCAGCCACCCACGCCCTGATGGGCGGTGTCGAAAACCAGCCCCTTCTTGGTCCAGTCGAACATGGGCGTCAAAGCCTCACGTCGAGGCTGGAGCGATCGGGCACTGCGCGCGCGGGCGAACCCACATAGACCCGCCCGACTTCCGTATCGCGCGTCACCAGCGCGCCGGAGCCGATCACGTTGTCCTGCGCGACCTTCACGTGATCGTTGAAGGTGGTGTTGACGCCGATGAAGCTGCTTTCGCCGATGTCGCAGTAGCCCGAGATCACCGCGTGCGAGGCGACGAATACGTTGTCCCGGATCACCGTGCGGTGGCCCACGTGGTTGCCGCTCCACAGGATGCAGTTGTTGCCGATGCGCACGAACGGCTGGATGACGTTGTTCTCGAAGATGAAGCTGTTCTCGCCGATCTCCGCGTTGCGCCATACGAAAGCGCGCGAGCTGATGTAGGTCGCGAAGCGATACCCCCTCGCCTTGGCATCCAGGTAGAAGCGCGTGCGCAGCCGGTTGAGCTGGCTGGAGGGAATGGCCACGAATACGTCGTAGTCCGACGGCGGGTAATGCGTTTCCAGTTCCTCATAGGGAACCACGGGCCGGTCGGCCAGCGTGGAATCGCGCAGGTATTCGCGCTCGACGCTGAAGGCGACCACGTCGTAGTCGCTGTCATGCTGGAAGTATTCGCAGGCAATCAACGCGAGCTCACCCGCCCCGATGAGCACCAGTGGCTTGGCGTGGCGCTGATCAGGTGTCGCCATCGTCAGCGCTGCCCCGAGCATGCTGCCATGTCGCCCAGGTAGGCGGTGCCAACCTCCTGCAGGAACAGCGCGTAGTCGGTGATGTAATCCGCCGGATCGTACAGCTGGTCAGCCAACACCATCAGCACGCAATCCTCGGTGAAGTCGTACATCTCGCGCCACACCATGCGACGCAACAGCAAGCCTTGCGACGGGTCGTTGAGCACGACTTCGCACGGCCCCCTGCCGTCGTCGATCAGGAAGGTGACCGAACCACGCACCGTCACCGCGAGCTGGTTGAGGTTGCGATGGGCGTGCATGCCACGATGCACGCCGCACTTGGTGGAGAACAGGTAATACACGCGCCGGATCTCGAACGGCACGTTGAGGTCCTGCTCCAACGAAATGAGCATGCCGCGGTCATCGCCATGCTGCTGCAACTGGATTCGTTCGATTTCCATGTCCGTGGCCAGGGCGAGAACGTTCGAGGGCGATGCTGTTAGCTGAGTGCCGCGTGACTTGCGAAAGGTTGCGCTCGCACGAGCGGGGCGCTGCTTGTGCGTATTCGCTTGGCATCCCACTGGGTGTCTTGGTCGAACATGCCTCGCGGCGCACGCAACCTTTCGCCACCCTCGCGGCACTCACCGAAAAACAGCGTCCCACTGCATGAGCGTTTCCGATAAAGCGATGCGAGGATCTGCGAACGAAACGCATCGGTGGGCACGTCGCTCTGGCGGTGGGCACATCGCGCTGCTCAAGGATGGCGGATGATCCAAACAGCTGGACCTGCTGCTTCGCACCGGCATCTTTCGTGGAATACGCACCTCGGGGCGTCCGGCCGTATAAAATCCGAAGGGGCTTCAGACCGGGGAGCGGCGCATGCGCCGAAAGCATCGTGCAGGTCGTGTGGCGGTCGGATGCGCGCGTGGCCATGACGGGATCCGCGAGCGCCGGCACCCGATTCACGCCCAGACCGGCGGATGTTCGCCGTGGCATCGCCGGCAGGCCTGAGCAGCCCGTGGCCGCGCCATGCCCTTTGCACGCAACCCTGCCCTGCCTTCCATGGCGCAGGGGCAACGACGGCGCCGCGCATCGTCCCTGGTATTTTCTTGCGTTATGCCTGGGCTGCCTGCCTTTGGCCGTCCACGCGCAGTCGTCGAGCGTGAGCGGCACCGTGGCGCTGAGTTCACAGCTGGTGGATCGCGGCCAGGCCGTGACGCCGCAAACGCCGGTGATGCAGGGTGCCCTGTCGTGGTCCTTTGCGAAAGGCTGGTCGCTGGGGGCATCGGCCAGCGTGGAGGCACGAAAGCCGGACCGCTTCGCCGAAGCGCTCGCCCAGATTGCCCGTTCGTGGTCACTGTCGCCGGACTGGCAAATGCAGGCCAACCTCGTCTACTACGACTACCCCGGCAATCCGCAGGCGCGCAGCTTCGATCGCACCGAGGCCGGGATGGGCTGGATCTACCGGGACGTGCTCACCTTGGGCGTCGCCGCCATCTACCCCGTGGGCAAGACCGACCACCACCTCTATGGCGCCGCCGACATCGGCTTCCATTGGCCGCTGCCCCGGCATTTTTCGCTCTCCGCCGGGCTCGGTATCACCCAGACCACCTATTCCTACTACGCGTACTATAGGCACACGCGCTACGACTACGACCGCCGGGACACTTACAGCTATGGCCATGCCGGCCTGCTCTGGAACAACGGCCCCTGGCGGATGGAGGTGGACCGCGTGGCGACTTCCGGGCTTCCGCACCGGATGGGCTATCCGGATACGGCCCCGTGGGTGGCTACGATCTCATGGTCGTTTTGACCCTGCGGCGCAACCTTTTGGCGCTGGCGGGGCACTCACGCGGCAACCCACCATCGTTTTGAGACGGCCATGAACGAAGCCGACATCGATGCAGACGCGACCGACCGCATGCTGCTTCAACGCATGTCGGCCGGCGATCGTGCCGCATTGGCTGTGCTGTATCGCAGCTACCACGGTCGCCTTTGCCGCTTCCTCTCGCGACTGACGCGGCGTCCCGACGTCATCGAGGAAGTCATCAACGACTGCTTCTGGATCGCGTGGCAGAAGGCGGGCACCTTCCACGGCGACTCGCGCGTCTCCACCTGGATCATCGGCATCGCCTACCGCTGCGGCCTCAAGGCGCTGCGCCAGCATGGCGATGAACCGGTGGAAGAAGACATGCAGTCGGAGGACCGCTTTCCTGCCCACTGTCCCGACGAAGACCGGGAGCTGCGCGACTGGCTGGCGAAAGGGCTCAGCCGACTCTCCGCCGACCAGCGCGTCGTGGTCGAGCTGGTGTATGGCCTGGGCCATACGCTCGACGATGTGGCGGTCATCATGCAGTGCCCGGTAGGCACCGTGAAGGCGCGCCTGTTTCATGCGCGGGTCAAGCTGCGCAACACCCTGCCAGCGCTTGCGGGAGAACCGCCCATTCGTAAAGAGAGCATGTCATGAAGCTACCTACGGACATCGGCAAAGACTGTGCCCGCGCCTGGGAGGCGATGCCCTGGTCGTTACAGAACAGCGCGAGCCAGGAACAGGATGAATGGCTCACCCGGCATCTCTCGCAGTGCGAGGCATGCCGTGCCGAGTTCGAACAGCAAAGCCGCCTGCGACTGGCCATCTCGCTGCCGCCTGATATCACGGTGGATGCCGATGCAGGCCTGCGTCGCCTGCTCGCGCGCATCGATGCGCCCGATACGCACGCGACTGCACATCGCCCGCGCACCAGTTGGGTAACGCGCGCCCTGGTGGCCGCCGTGTTGATGCAGGCCATTGGCATCGGCGTGCTCGGCGCGCGGCTGTGGTCGGAAAGCCAGGCGAACTACCGCACGTTGAGCCAAGCCACCACGCCCCTGCCCGCCGGTGCCATCCATGTGGTGCCCGACGAGACGATGAAACTGGCCGACTGGAACGGTCTGCTCCACACGCTGCACCTGCAGGTGGTGAGCGGCCCGAATGACGTGGGCGCGTACACCGTGGTGGCGTCGGGCAGCTCTGCGTCATCGCGCGATACGCTGCAGAAGCTGCGCGCCACCCAGGGCATTCGTTTGGCCGAGCCTGTCGCTTCCGCCCCATGAAGCATGGCGTTCCCGCATGCCTGCTGATCGCGGCGATGGCCGCGCTGGCTGCCTGCACGCCACCGCGCCCCACCGCGCCCGACAGCGGCGACACGTCGCAAGGCCCGATCGCCAACGTGCAGACGATGGATACGAGTCGCGACATCTTGCTGGCAGTGGCCAACCCGCTCGACCCGCCGGCGACGCACGCCGGCTCCAGTCTGCTCGGCTACACGCCCGCCGGTGCCTACGGCGCCGGCCAGCGCGCCGTGTCCACGCTGGCCGCGCTCAAGCAGAGCTACGGCATCCGCGAGATCACCGGCTGGCCCATCAAGTCGCTGGACCTCTATTGCATTGTGCTTGAACCGCCGGCAGGCATGACCCGCGAAGCGCTGCTCGAGGTGCTTTCCAAGGACAGCCGCGTGCAACTGGCGCAACCGCTGCAGGACTACGCCGTCTACGCCGACACCACCCAAGGCGCGCACCGGTACAACGACCCGTACGCGAACCTGCAGCGCGGCTTCGTCGAAACCGACGCCGCACTCGCGCACAACGTCACGCGAGGTGACGGCGTGCACGTCGCCATCGTCGATACCGGCGTGGACATGATGCATCCCGATATCCAGGGCAGCGTCGCGCAGGCGCGCAACCTGGTGGATGCCAACGTGGCGTCGTTCAACGCAGACAGTCATGGCACCGAGGTCGCCGGCATCATCTCGGCCATCGGCGACAACCACCAGGGCATCGTGGGCATCGCGCCCAAGGCGATACTCAGCATCTACAAGGCGTGCTGGTATCTCCCCGGCTCGAACACCGGCGCACACTGCAACTCCTTCACGCTCGCCAAGGCCCTGGCCGCGGTGATCGACACCGATGCGCGCATCGTCAACCTGAGTCTCGGCGGCCCGGCCGATCCGCTGCTCAATCGACTGCTCGGCGAACTGCTGCGTCAAGGACGCATCGTCGTTGCCGCCATGCCTCCCGAAGGCAACAACGGTGGATTCCCCAACGACACGCCTGGCGTCATCGTGGTGAGGGCCGGCTCTTCCTCTCCTCCGCCGCCGGGCGTACTCAGTGCGCCCGGCAACGACATCCTCACCACCCAGCCCGGCGGCGGCTATGACTTCACCACCGGCTCCTCGATGGCCGCCGCGCACGTGAGCGGCATCGTCGCGTTGCTGCTGGCCATGGCGCCGAAGCTGGATGCGCGTACCGTGCATGATCTCCTTCTGCGCACCAGCAAAACCACCAACGGCAAGCTGCAGGTGGATGCCGCCGCCGCCGTGGCCACGCTTCGTACGCAACATCCCGCGTCGCCCTGAGCGCGCTACGTCGTCCACGCCAGGAGAAGCCCGGTGAAAAACAGAGACAGTGCGGTGCGCCCTCTGCCCGATGTCGGCATCGACGCGACCGCCGGCGCGGCTGGACGGCTCGACTGGGTCGGCATGGAAGGCGTCGCGCTGCCAGTGTGCTTCGATGCAGGTGGCGGTGAAGTGCAGCGCGTGGCCGCGACGGTCGATACCTTCGTGAACCTGATCCACGCGCAGCAGCGTGGCATCCACATGTCACGCCTCTATCTGTTGGCGGATGCGCACCTTGGCGGCAAGCCCGTCGATGCGGCATCACTGGAACGATTGCTGCGCGCTTTCCTGCATTCACACGAAGGCATCGCCGATCGTGCCTGCATCCGCCTTCGCTTCGATATGCTCGTGCGTCGTGCGGCCCTGCGTAGTGACAACCATGGCTGGCGCGCGTATCCGGTGCGCCTGGAGGCGAGCCTGTCGGAACACGGTTTCCGTTTCGAACTCGGCACCGACGTGGTTTATTCATCCACCTGCCCCGCGTCGGCGGCGCTTTCGCGCCAACTCATCCAACATCAGTTTGCCGAGGCCTTTCCGCCCGGCGCTTCGTTGGATCATGCCGGCGTCATGGCATGGCTAGGCGGCGAACGAGGCATCGTCGCCACGCCGCATGCGCAACGCAGCACGGCACGCCTTCGTGTGCGGCCTGCGCCGGATGCATCGCTACCGCTCATCGCATTGCTCGATCGTGTCGAACAGGCGCTGGGCACCGCGGTGCAGACCGCCGTCAAGCGGGAAGACGAACAGGCTTTCGCGCTCGCCAATGGCGGCAACCTCATGTTCTGCGAAGACGCGGCGCGTCGGATCCAGCACGCGCTTGACGGCGATGCGGCCATTGCCGGCTTCAACGTCCGCGTGGCCCATCATGAGAGCCTGCACGCCCACGACGCGGTGGCTTATGTGCAGGGTGGCACGCTAGAAGACGTCATGTCTTCTCCGCCCGCCGCATGGTTTCCATGGTGAGTAGCGGCACGACCGGCTGAGCCGCTTCAGGACCTGCCACGCGCCGAAAAGGGCGGCGCACGACAGCGCATGCTTTCTGGCCGCATCGCGGCTCTGCTAACGTGAGGTCTTTCCAATGCCGGGGGACCCCATGCTGCGCCATTGCCTTGCTGCCGCCATCGCATTCGCCATCGCCCTGCCCGCGGCCGCCATCGCAGCCGACCAGGCCCCGGCCCATACGCCAACGCCGAAGGAGTTGCTGGCCAAGTCCCAGCCGCAGGAATGGCGCACGCCCGATCCGCAGAACCTGCTGATCATGAAACTGCCCAAAGGCCAGGTGCTGATCGAACTGGCGCCGGATTTCACGCCGCTGCACGTCGACAATATCCGCACGCTGGTGCGCGAACACTATTTCGACGGGCTCGCCGTCGTGCGCGTGCAGGACAATTTCGTCACGCAGTGGGGCGACCCGGAAGACGACGACAACGGCGACAAGAGCAAGCTCAAGCCGCTGGGCAGCGCCAAGGCCAAGCTGCCGCCGGAATACACGCGACCGTTCGATACGAAGCTGCCGTTCACGCGATTGCCCGACGGTGACGTCTACGCGCCGGAAGTCGGCTTTTCCGAAGGCTTCCCGGTGGGGCGCGACAAGGCCCATGGACAGGAGTGGCTCACGCACTGCTACGGCATGGTGGGCGTGGGGCGCGACGCCGATCCGGAAACCGGCAGCGGCACCGGCCTGTACGTCGTGATCGGCCAGGCACCTCGTGGACTCGACCGCAACCTCGCCGTGGTCGGCCGCGTGTTGCAAGGCATGGAATATCTCTCGGGCCTGCCGCGCGGCACCGGCCCGCTGGGCTTCTACGACAAACCGGAGCAGCGCGTGGGCATCAGCGCCATCCAGCTCGCCTCCGAACTGCCGCCGGACCAGCGACCAAAGATCGAAGTGCTACGCACCGACAGCGCCACGTTCACCGCGTTGATCGAAGCCAAGCGCAATCGCCGCGACGACTTCTACCGCAACCCGGCCGGCAAGATCGACCTGTGCAGCATCAACATCCCAGCCCGCGAGGCGAAGGCGCAACCCTGAGCTGCGCCTTGCCGTTCCTACTTCGAAACACGACCTGCCCGCCTGGTGATGCGGCGCCACGCCCATCGCCAGGCCAGTGCCAGCGGCAACAGCAGCAGCAGGAACGGCAGGCCATAGGCGAGCGCGGATAGCGCGTCGCCAACGCCATCGATCAGCCGGTCGAGCAGGCCGCTGAACGACTCACCGAGCCGATGCCCTCGCGAGCCCGCATCGGCATCGTGGAAATCCAGCTCCAGCAGGTTGGTGTCGAGCCGCCGCTGCTGCGTGGCGGCCTCACCCTGCAACGATTCACGTTGCTGCTGCGCCTGCGCCTGTTCATGGCTCAATGCAATCAGGTCGGCAACGGCCAGGTCCTTGCGTGAAGCCAGTTCGTCCAGCCGCTTGGCATAGGCATCCAGTTGCGCCTGCTTGCGCTGGTTGTCGTTCACAGCATCCGCCAGATCCTCCGCGTGCGTTTCACGCGAAACGAACTTGCCGCCTTGCCCCGCCATGCCGACGAGCGGCTCGACGGCACCCGGCGCCGCACGAACCACCAGCGAGGAGCGCCACTCACCCTGCTGGATGCGCAGTACATTGCACGCGCCGAAACGCTGCGACTCACACGCCTCGCGCATGGCGCCGATCCTGCCGGCGATCTGTGCTTTCGGCAGTTCGATACCGACACTGTGTTCGTAAGCGAGCTTTGCACCCGCTTTCGCCGCCTCGCCAGTCAACGTGGCGGGCGCCACTTCCTGCTTCTTTGAACAGCCAGCCAGCAACAGCACGGCCAGCACCGCAAACATCCACTTGCGTGCACGCATCACAACCCTTCCTGGATCCCGGTTCGGAACGAGTCTGCCACAGACCTCGCCGTCGACTTGCCCTTCTCGTCATTTCGATATATCGTTTTATTTAGTTATATCGAAATAAAAGCCGTCATGCGCGCTCCTCCACACCCGGCCAAACCCGCACTGCGCGGCGATCCGGACCGTTCCGGCAGCCAACGCCTGCTGGGTCATGGCGACCTGAAGCTATTGCTGCTCGCCCTGCTCGAACAGCAGCCAGGCCACGGCTACGAACTGATACGCCGCATCGCCGACATGTTCCATGGCCACTACACGCCCAGCCCCGGCGCCATCTATCCCACGCTGACCATGCTGGAAGAACTCGGGCTGCTGAAGGTCAACCAGGGGCACGGCGGTCGCAAGCTCTATGCCCCCACGGCGGCGGGCCGTCGATTCCTGGCCGACCACCATGACGCGGTCGACGCGATGACGCTACGTACACGCCACGCCGCGCGCATGGCCGCCAAGATGGCGCTTCCGCCCGCCGTTCGACACGCCATGCATGCGGTCAAGCATGCGTTGATGGCACGCGGCAGCGGCTGGAACGCTTCCGAGGCACGCCGCGTAGCGGCCCTGCTCGAGCACGCCGCCCAAGAGATCGCCGCCGATCCCGACGACTGATTCCCCCATCGAGAACATCCCCATGACCCGACATGCCCATCAGATGCAGCGCCACACCGTGGTTCTCCGTGAAATCGAGGTGCTGCGCACGGAACGTCTCACGCCGCACATGCAGCGCGTGGTCTTTGGCGGCGACGCGCTGCGCGGATTCCACAGCGCTTCGCCCGACGACCACACGAAACTGTTCTTTCCCAATCGTGCGGGTCAACTCGTGCTGCCTGCGCACGGCCAGGGGCGACTGGAGTTTCCCGAAGGCGTCGAACCTTCGCCCATGCGGGACTACACGCCCCGGCGCTACGACGCCGAAGTCAACGAACTCACCGTGGATTTCGTGCTGCACGGCGACGGCCCTGCCGCCGCATGGGCAGAACAGGCCAGGCCGGGGCAGCGCATCGGCGCAGGCGGCCCACGCGGTTCGTTCGTGGTCGCGGAGGATTTCGACCACTACGTGATGATCGGCGACGAGACCGCGCTGCCCGCGATCGGCCGCTGGCTTGAAGAACTGCCGTACGGCACGCACGCCATCGTGCTGATGGAAATTCCCGGCAGCGCAGACCGGCAGATGCTCGAATCGCGTGCCCAGGTCGACTTCGCCTGGCTCGAGCGCAACAACCTGGATGCGGCGACCAGCCAGCTGCTGGAGCACGCACTAGCGCAGTTGCCGACGCCCGAAGGCGACACGTTTTGGTGGATCGCCGCGGAGTCATCGCGCGCGCGTCGCATGCGCCAGTATCTCTCCGACGAGCGCAACGTTCCCAAGGAATGGTTGCGCGCAACGGGCTATTGGAAGGCTGAAGGAAGCGACGACGAAGCGTGAATGGCATGAACTCCCGCTGAGCGCACGGACGCCATAACGACGAAAATTTGCCGTGGTCGCGGCTAAGAGTGATGTCGACGACCGGTGTCGGCCGGTCATGGCGGGAGGCAATGGATGTCCTGGCGCAGCCGAAGGCTCATATGGTTCGTCTACGCACCGGTGGCCTTCGTGCTGCTGTTGATCGCGGTGGCGGTCTTCATCGTCGCCACATTCGACTGGAATCGCCTCAAGCCGACCATCAACGAACGCGTGAGCCAGACCCTGGGCCGGCCGTTCGTCATCCAGGGCGACATTACGGTCAGCTGGGCCCGCGAACCGGGCGAAGGCGGCCTGGCGGCCCTGGTGCCATGGCCCACATTGCAAGCGCGCGATATCGTCATCGGCAATCCGGACTGGGCCAAGCAACTCCAGTTCGCCCAACTGGACGCCGTGCGCTTCCGCCTCGCGCCGCTCCGCCTGCTGTTCCACCACGTGGAAATTCCCACGCTCTACGTCGTGCGTCCGCGCATCGACCTGGAGCGCGATGCGCAGGGCCGCGCCACCTGGGACTTCACTTTCGGCAAGAACAGCCAGCCGTCGAGTTGGGCGCTCGACCTGCACGCCGTGGGCTTCGACCACTCGGAGATCACCTTCGACGATGCCGTGAACAAGGCCAACCTGAAGATCACGGTGGAACCGCTGCAACAGGCCATCCCATACGATCAGATCGTGGCGCAACAGTCCGCAGACGCCGCCGAACAGGCTGGCAAGACTGCCGGCGCCGCGGCGCGACAGGCCCTGGTGAAAGCCAACGCCAAGAATGAAAACCAGCCGGCCAGCACACGCGCCGCCTATCAGTTCGCCTGGCAGGCCGAAGGCCGCTACCAGGGCGAGCCGGTAAAAGGCACCGGCAAGACGGGCGGTGTACTCGCCCTGCAGCAGACCGACCAGCCGTTTCCGCTGCAAGCCAACATCCACGTGGACGACAGCCACATCGCCTTCGTGGGCACGTTCACCGACCCGCTGCACCTGGCCGCGCTCGACATCCGCCTGTGGTTCTCCGGCACCAGCATGGCCAAGCTGTATCCGCTGATCGGCGTCACGCTGCCGGACACGCCACCATTCGCCACGCAGGGGCACCTGAAAGCCAACCTCAAGCGCGGCGACAGCCATTTCTCCTATGAGAATTTCCGCGGGCGTGTCGGCGGCAGTGATATTGCGGGCGACGTCACCTTCAACACCGGCGGTGCGCGACCGAAACTGGGCGGCAATATCAAATCACAGGTGCTGCGTTTTTCCGACCTCGCCCCGCTGATCGGCGCCGACACCAATGCGGAGAAGCAGCGCCGCGGCGACGCCACGCCGCAACCCGCGGACAAGGCGCTGCCCGTCGAACCCTTCCGCACCGATCGCTGGCGGGCGATGGATGCCGACGTAGCGTTCAGCGCCGGGCACATCGTGCGCGATGCGTCCTTGCCCATCGACGCGCTGTCCACCCACGTGGTCATGGACAACGGCGTGCTTCGACTGGATCCACTGTCCTTCGACCTCGCCGGCGGCAAGGTCAACAGCAATCTGCGCCTCGACGGCAGCCGTACGCCCATGCAAGGCAATATCAAGCTCGGCGCGCGCCATCTCAAGCTGAAGGAGCTCTTTCCGAAGTTCGACCCCATGCGAACCAGCTTCGGTGAAATCAATGGGGACGCCGCACTCGATGCGCGCGGCAATTCGGTGAGCGAACTTCTGGGCACGTCCAACGGCGAAGTGAAGCTGCTGATGAACGATGGCGCGATCAGCAAGGCGTTGCTGGAGACCGCGGGCCTCAACGTGGGCAACATCATCATCAGCAAGCTGTTCGGCGACAAGACCGTGAAGATCAACTGCGCCGCGTCGGACCTCACTGCCACCAACGGCCTGTTCCAGACGCGCCTGTTCGTGTTCGACACCGAAGACGCCACCGTACGCATCGACGGCTCAGTGAACTTCGCCAACGAGAAACTGGATCTGGACGTCCATCCGAACTCCAAGGGCCTGCGCGTGCTTTCGTTGCGTTCGCCGCTTTACGTGAAGGGCACCTTGAAGGACCCCGATGTGGGCGTGCAGCCGGGGCCGTTGATGCTTCGCGGCGGTGGTGCCGTGGCGCTAGGCGTACTGGCCGCACCGGTGGCCGCGCTGCTTCCGCTGGTGGTTGCAAGCAAGGGGGAACCCGAAAATACCTGCGCCGCCGTTCTTGAACAGATGCGCGGCCCGTCGAAGACAACACTGCCTTCGACCAAGAATCCGCCGAAAACCGCACAAAACCATTAACGCTGCACCAAGGACACGGCGGCGACGCTAGAATGCGCCGCCCCGTTCCCGCTGATGCACGTCCATGCAATCCGTCACCAAAGCCCGCTGGCAGATCCATTTCTGCGTCCTGCTATGGGGCTTCACCGCCATCCTGGGCAAGCTGATCACGCTGCCCGCCTTGCCGCTGGTGTGGTGGCGCATGTTGCTTGTTTCCGCCTCGTTGCTGCTGATGCCGCGCGTCTGGCGCGGCCTCAAGGCCATGCCGGCCCGACTGCGATGGTCATACGCAGGCATCGGCGTGCTGGTCTCGCTGCACTGGCTCACCTTCTATGCCGCGATCAAGCTGTCCAATGCGTCGGTGGCGGCGACGTGCATCGCGCTGGGCCCGGTGTTCCTCGCCCTGGTGGAACCATGGATTGCCAGGCGCAAGTTCGATCCGCGCGAGCTGCTGGTTGGCGTGGCCGTGGTACCGGGCGTGGCAATGGTGGTGGGCGGCGTTCCCGTCGACATGCGATTGGGCATCGCCGTGGGCACCTTCTCCGCACTGCTGGTGGCGTTGTTCGGCTCCTACAACAAGCGCCTGGTGGAGCATGGCGATCCGCTCACGGTGACCTGCATCGAGCTGGGCACCGGCACGCTGTTCCTGACCCTGTTGGCGCCACTGCTGCCGCATGCCGGTGGCGCCTTCGTGTGGCCCAGCCTGCACGATGCCGCGCTGCTGGTACTGCTCTCCTTCGGCTGTACGCTGCTGCCGTTCGCGCTCGCGCTGGTGGCCCTGCGTCACATGAGCGCATTCGGCACGCAGATGGTGACGAACCTGGAACCCGTCTATGCGATCGTGCTCGCCATGCTGCTGCTCGGCGAGCAACGCCAACTGGACGGATGGTTCTACGCAGGCGTGGCGGTCATCCTCGCCGCGGTGTTCATGCATCCACTGCTGAGCCGCCAGCAAGGCAAGGCCACGCAGCCGGAACTGCTGGGCACGGCGGAAAGCCATAACGTGGTCGAGTGAATCGTCAGGCCCGCGCGACCAACCATGCGCGCAGATGCTCGATGAAGGCGCGCACCTTGGCCGGCGGTTGACGGCCCGGATACACCGCATAGATGCCGCCTTCGGGCAGCGTGTACTGCGCGAGCAACGGCACAAGCCGGCCATCACGGATGTCGTCGGTGACCAGGTAATCCGGCAGCACGCTCACACCGGCGCCGTGGCGGACCAAGGCATGCGCCGCCGTCACGTTATTGGCTTGCGCGACCTGCTTCATGCGCACGGTACGACGCGATCCATCGGGCGCCGTGAAGGTCCAGCGCAGCGGTGAAGACAACAATGCCAAGGCCACCCATTCCAGCGACGGCAGCTCGGTCAAGCTGCGCGGCTCACCCCTGCCCGCCAGGTAAGCGGGCGACGCCACCAGCAACTGACGAAAGCTGCCCAGCCGCGTCGAGCGCAGATTCGAATCGCGCAACCAACCCATGCGGATCGCAAGATCGAAGCGTTCGGCGATCAGGTCGCTTACGTGATCGCTCAGCACCAGGTCGGTCTGCAATTGCGGATGGCTGCGCATGAAGTCGGCCAGTGCGGGTGCCACCACCGAGGTGCCGTAATCGCTGGTCGCGGTAAGCCGCAGCGTGCCGGTGGGTTTCTCCTGGTTGCTGCCTACCTGCTCGATGGCCGCCTCGGCCTCGCCAAGGATGCGGGCGCAGGCAGCGTGGAACGTGCTTCCCGCTTCGGTGAGCGTCATGCGCCGGGTACTGCGCAATACCAGGGTGACGCCGAGTTCCTGCTCCAGCTTCGCCAGATGCTGGCTCACCATCGCCTTGGTCATGCCCAGTGTTTCGGCCGCCGCCGTGAACGAGCCGGCATGCACCAGCGCCACGAATACCGCCAACCGGTTGAGATTCACTTCGCTGGACATGGGTACCTCGCTGTCAAGCAAGACTTTACAGTGAATTCCCGTTTGATGCGTTTATCCGCGTCGATCCGAGGCGCATGCTTTACGCCAGCCCGGTACTGGCGACGCATTCACGCAACCCGCGCCATCGTCCGCCGGCACCCCACCCACGTTGCTGGAGTCCTGTCCATGAAGATTGCCCTGTTCGGCGCCACCGGCCATATCGGTAACGCCATCCTCGACGAAGCGCTGGCGCGCGGCTACGACGTCACCGCCATCGTGCGCGATCCATCGCGCCTGTCCACCCACAATCCCCGCCTCACCGTGGTCACCGGCGATGTCGGCAAGCCCGACACATGGCTGGACGCCGTGCGTGGCGCGGATGCCGTCGTCGCCAGCCTTTCCGCGCGCCGTGATGGCAACAACGATGTCATTCCGGTCAATGCAGCCGTGTTGCTGGACAACCTGCCCGCCGCAGGCGTGAAGCGCCTCGCGTGGGTCGGCGGCGCCGGCTCGCTGGAGACCGCTCCGGGCGTGCTGGTGATGGACGACCCGCACTTCCCCGACGCCTGGAAACCCGAAGCGGCCGGCCAGGGCAAGGCGTTGGACGTATTTCGCGCCAGCAAGTCCCCGCTCGATTGGACGTTTATCAGTCCAGCCGCCCTGATCGAGGACGGCCCGCGCACCGGCAAGTACCGCGTCGGCGGCGACCAACTGCTGGTGGACGCCAATGGCAAGAGCCACATCAGCGTTCCCGACTACGCAGTGGCCCTCCTCGACCGCATCGAAAAAGGCGATGCGAGCCGCAAGCGCATCACGGTGGCCTACTGAGCCTTCGGCGGGCGGCCTCGGCCGCCCGCTCCCATTTCACCGCCAGGCGCGTTACAACCACCAGCGCACGCCGGCCACCCAGGTCGTTTCGCGGGCATGGAACACCGGCGCGCCTGGCGCTTGGGCATCGCCGTAGCGCCGCGTCCAGTTCACGCCGACATAGGGCGCGAATTTGCGGCTGAACTCGTAGCGCAGGCGCAGCCCGGCCTCCACATCCGACAGGCCCGACGACACGCCACGTTGCGGATCATCCTTGCCGTAGAGGTTGAGTTCGAGCTTGGGCTCCAGGATCAAGCGCTGCGTGAACAACAGTTCATAGCTGGCTTCGAGCCGCAACGCCGTGCGCCCCTGCTCGCCCGCATAGAACGTCGCCTGCGTTTCGAACCAGTACGGCGCCAGGCCCTGCACACCGACAGCCGCCCATTGCCGTGTCGGTCCTCGGCCGAAATCCTGCCGAGCACCTAACTGTGCATCCCAGAAACTGGTCCAGGCATGGCCCCACAACACATCGACGCGGCCTTCGGTGCCGTCGCTGCCACGCTCGCCTTCGGTCTTTACCCACAGGCGATCGATGGGATTGCCCAGCCATCCCTCCGCTTCCCAGCTCGTGGCGTAGTCCCCGGACGTGCTGCGCGTACGCTCGAGGCGATCGAACAGCAACATGCCCATGGCCGCGTCGTCGTCCATCTGCATCAACGTGCTCATCTGCTCCCGCGTCATGGTGGGCATGACGTGCTGCGGCGGAAGCGGCGGTACATGGTCGTTGGGCGGAAGCGTCGCTTCGCCGGTAGCGGGCATGTCATGGCCAGAGTGGTCCATGCCGTCATGCATCTGTGCGCTGTCGGTCGGCTTGGTCGCCGCGTGATGGCCCGCATGGGGATCGGTCTGCGGTGCATGCTCTGCATGCTGCATGGACATGCCGGGCATGTCCTGCATGTCGGCACTTTGCGCCAGCAGCATCGTCGGAGCGCATGTGCCCAGCGCCAGCGCGATGCCCGAAATCATTCGCCGGTTCATGCCACCACCACCTCGCGGAACATGCCCGCCTCCATGTGGTAGAGCAGATG
>Ga0209258_100636_pt1 | contig 27598 bp, 27 predicted proteins | sample Araplaol_mTSA_r2_FD_184281 | JGI IMG/M metagenome (GOLD analysis project Ga0209258, IMG submission 184281) | Arabidopsis root microbial communities from North Carolina, USA - plate scrape CL_Col_mTSA_r2 (SPAdes) (version 2) | ecosystem: Host-associated > Plants > Roots > Endosphere | place: USA...
GGAACAACGCGGGCCGCGTTATCGTTCCCCTATTCGGTCTTGCTCCAGGTGGGGTTTACCGTGCCATGCGGCGTTAGCCCCGCACGCGGTGCGCTCTTACCGCACCCTTTCACCCTTACCACGCGCATCCGGAGATGCCGTTCGGCGGTCTGCTCTCTGTTGCACTGGCCGTCAGCTCACGCTGCCCAGGGGTTACCTGGCACCTTGCCCTATGGAGCCCGGACTTTCCTCGATGCGCTTGCGCGCGACGCGACTGTCCGGCCGACTCCGCCGCCAATTCTAGTGGAATGTGAGGCTCAAAGGGCTTGAGAGTTGGTTACGCGAGCGACGTCTGGCAGAAATATGCCACCCATGTGGGAGCGCACCCTGTGCGCGACCGCGGAGATAGGGCATGGCCTCTGTTTTTCGATTTTCGCGGCAGACGATCGCGGCTTCGCCCCGAGTCACGCACAGGATGCGCTCCCACAAAATCAAAGATGACCTACTCACCTCACCCTTCGTACAACAACTTCCTCGGCGCCCCGCTGATCGCCGCCGCCAACTTCGCCGCCTTCGCCGGTGGCAACTCCTCGCGCAGGATGGCGAACACCCGCCGCCCTTCCGCCTCGCGCGCATCCGCCTCTTCGCCACGCCCCGCCACCAGGATCACGCACTCGCCACGCTGTTGGTCCGGATCATTCGCCACGCGCGTCGCCAGCTCGCCGAGCGGCTCGCCGATCACCGTCTCGAACAACTTGGTCAACTCGCGCGCCAGCACACCCTCGCGCGCCGCGCCGAACACGTCGCGCATGTCCGCCAGGCTTTCGGCCACACGATGCGAGGATTCATAGAAGATGAGCGTACGCGCGTCGCCCGCAAGTTCCTGCAAGCGAGAACGGCGCGCCGCCGCCTTGGGGGGCAGGAAGCCTTCGAACACGAAGCGATCGCTGGGCAAGCCCGCGACCGACAGCGCCGCGATGGCAGCACACGCGCCCGGCACAGGTGCGCAACGGATGCCCGCCGCCCGCGCCGTACGCACGAGGCGAAAGCCCGGATCGCTGATCAACGGCGTGCCTGCATCGGAAATCAACGCCACCGACTCGCCGCCAAGCAACCGTCGCACGATCGCGTCGACGACTTCGCGCTCGTTGTGCTCGTGCAAGGCCACCAGCGGCGTGCCGATGTTGTAATGCGTGAGCAGCGGACGGCTGTGCCGCGTGTCTTCCGCCGCGATCACCGCCACCGAACGCAAGGTTTCGATGGCGCGCGCGGAAAAGTCATCGCGATGACCGATCGGCGTGGCAACGATCCATAGCTGGCCGGGCTGAATCTGTGACATCTTGCCGTTTCCTCCGCCGCGAGGCGGCGATCCAATGGGCTATCATCGCCCATCCGCGTCAAAAGCTCGAAGGGATTTGGCCATGCGCTTGTATCGCGCCGCAGGCACCGCCCTGCTGATTTCACTCGCACTCACTGCCTGCGTGCCCCCTGCCGCCCAGCGCTCTCCCGCCGAGATCGCCGCCGCGCAGCAGGCGCAGGCACTGGCGCAGCAAGGCAAGTTCGACGAGGCGGCGCAGTCGTATCTCACACTGGCCCAGACCAGCGGCAACCGCGATGAATACCAGTTGCTCGCCGCCGAGGCCTATCGCCAGGAAGGCCAGCTCGACCGTGCCGCACCATTCCTCGACAACATCCGCCGCCAGCGCCTTACCGGCGACGAACCGGTACGTCTGGACCTGCTGCAGGCCGAACTCGCGCTCAAGCAGCACAACGCGCCCCATGCCTTGCAGCTGACCACGCAACCGAACCTGACCGTGCCCGCCGCACTGCAGCTTCGCCTGCTCGAACTGCGTTCGCAGGCCATGCAACAAACCGGCGACTCCTGGGGCGCCGCACGTACGCGCGTAGAAATGGACGGCCAATTGAGCGGACTGGACCAGGCGCAGAATCGCAAGCAGGTCGTTACCCTGCTCACCCAACTCGGCGTGGAACCGCTCAAGGCACGCGCGGCAGCCATGCAGCCCGGTGATCGCATGCTGCCCTGGGTGAATGAAGCCCTGGGCCAGCTCGGCGTCGCTGTCGCACGCCCTGCTCCGTCGCTGGAGCAGGAAGTGGGCACGATGATTCCCGGCGAAGGCGCGAACGTACGCGAAGGCTTCAAGATGCCTGCGCGCGTGGCGCTGCTGTTGCCCGTCAGCGGCAGCACCGCTTCTGCCGGCACGACGGTACGCGAAGGTTTCTTCGCGGCCTATGCCGATTCTTCGCGCAACCACGCGCCACGCCCGCCGGTGCGCGTGTACGACAGCGGCGGCACCGCCGCAGGTGCGATCAAGGGATACCAGCAAGCCGTCGCCGATGGCGCGCAGCTCGTCATCGGCCCGCTGACGCGAGCGGAAGTGTCGGCCTTGTTCGGCCAGCCGCAACTGCCCGTGGCCTTGCTCGCACTCAACCATCCGGACGACAAGAGCCTGCCGGCCAGTGGCGTGAGTGAATTCGGCCTGCTGCCGGAAACGGAAGGCGCACAGGCCGCCGATCACATGAGCGAAGGGGGCATCACCAACGCCTTCGTCATCGCCGGCAACGATGATTTCGCGCAGCGCGCGGCCAAGTCGTTCAAGGCGGAGCTGGAAGCTCGCGGCGGCAAGGTCGCCGGCATGGGCAATCTCGGCGCCACCGGCGTCAACTACGCCTCGACCATCAGCGGCCTGGGCATGCCCACCGATACCGGCGATGTCTCCGCGGCCACCAACAACACCGGCATCTTCATCAGCATGCGTCCGCAACAGGCGCGACTGCTGCTGCCGCAGCTCAAGCTGGCCCGCGTGAACCTGCCCGTGTTCGGCACCTCGCACATCTACGCTGGCGTCGACGACGCCGGCGCCAACCGGGACCTGGAAGGCGTGGAGTTCTGCGACGCGCCGTGGCTGTTCGATGTACAGCCCGGCCTGCCCAACCACGGCGACATCGCGGGCCAACTGCCCGCCGCGCGCGGCACCTCGGCGCGCCTGTTCGCCTTCGGCATGGATGCCTGGAACCTTGCACCGTACGTCGACTGGCTCCGCGCCCACCCCGGCAGCTACCTGCCCGGCGCCAGCGGACAGCTCACCGCCGACCAGTTCGGCCGCATCCGCCGCGTGCTGGTGTGGGCCAAGTTCCAGGATGGGCTCGCCCGCCCGCTCAACGGCAGCCTGCAAATGGACAGCGCACCGGCGCTCGCGCCGCCCGTCGACAACAACACCCCGCCGCCGAACAACGGCCAGCCCATCGAACACAATTGATGCGCGCCGCCGGCGCCCTCTTCGAGCAACGGGCCTGCGCAGAACTGCAACGCGCAGGCCTCAAGCTGCTGGACCGCAACTACACCACGCGTTACGGCGAAATCGATCTGGTGATGCTGGACCGCGACACCGTGGTTTTTGTTGAAGTGCGTCACCGACTTCACGGCGGCGCCGCGGCCTCCGTCACCACTCGCAAGCAGGCTCGCCTCATTGCCGCCGCGGAACTGTGGCTTGCGGCTCACCCGTCGCACGCAAAACATCCCTGCCGTTTCGATGTGGTCAGCTATGACGGACCCGCCCCTGACGCGCGCATGACGCGTTGGCGCAATGCCTTCGAATCTTGCTGAATGCGTGTTCGGGCAAGCAATGCGGGCTTGTCGAGCCCTGACGCAATGAGATCTCAAGTCGGCTTAGCCCGAACCAGAGACGACAAACTCCGTTACCAGCTGTAACCAGAATCCTACATGTAGCGATTTGCTGCTGGCACATCTTGATAGCTCTCAGCGCAATCGCCTGCAACGCAGCACCGTCGCCAACTTACATGTAAAGCCTCGTTGCTTGGCGGTGACGTCGCAGCACGGGCGGACGCAAACGCCCCGACCGCCCGCAGTACCGCTGATGAATCCCCGCGATTTTCCATATTTTTGGGGAATTCAGCCGTGTGGCAAGCCGAATGTCTGTGCACCCAAGTGGCCCACCGAGCCTCGACATTGACGCAATGCATCGGCTCGGCAGCACGCAGCGACACATGGCAAAAAGTGAGCAGACTCCTTCACGTTTTTCAGCGTTCTGCGGTAGGCGCGAGGGAAATTCGTGAGGTCTACTTAAAAGGACCCGATAGCCGTTGCATTCGACGCGTGTATTGGCCAGCCCAAACCAGCGCGCTTCGGCGCCGCTGGCCAAATAAACAGGAAGCTAGAAATGGAATCTGCCTTCAACCTCTTGCGGGCCGACTTACTGTCGGCTGTCGCGTCAAGCCTATCGACTCTATCGATGGCAAAGGATTGCCTGCTGGCGCGCGCAACGGTTCTGCCATCGTCGACGTTCTCCCACTGAGACGCCGCCCCACTCCTTCCTGCGACCGGCGCGCATCTGCGCGCCGTGTCGTACTCCGCCGCGCGCCAAGCGCAAAGCATAACCCCGCTTTAGCCTGCGAGTACGCCGTGAAAAAGGAACTCCCCAAGCACACCCTTTCGTGCTGTGTGCTGGTAGCCGCGCTAAGCCTTGTTGCATGCGGCACGCCGCCGGCCAAGGACTTCGGTGGCTCGTGGAAGCCTGTGAATCACTTCCAGGACGCCCCGTCGGAAATCCCGCTCAACCCGGCCTACACCTACTACGCGTCTCCAATGGACGAAACACTGCGCACCATGCTTCGCCGATGGACCAAGGACGCCGGCCTGCAGTTCTCCTATCAGTTGCAGTCGGACTACACGCTATACAAAGCGGTCACTCAGATCCACACGACGGACGTCTATTCGGCAACGTCCGAGCTCTCGTCCATCTACGCCGCGCAACGAGTATCGGTCACCACCGATGGCCGCGAGATCCGCGTCAGCGCCGCTCCGATGTCGGGCGTCGCCGCAGAAGCGCCGGCCGCCAAGTTATCGCAAGGCACTGCCACTCCGCAGAACACCGCACCTGCACAGGCGAAATGAAGTGGAACAGGGAACCGTGGAGATGACCGTGCAGGGCTTTCGCTAATGCTCAAGAAGAAAACACCCACCAAGATCGACGAGGCCGTCGCCAAATCGGTCAATTTCGAGATCACCGTGGCGGACTTGGCCAGGCGCAGCGAGCGGCGCGCATGGCGGGTTGCTTTTTCGGCGATCGGCATGTCGCTGATCCTGGCGGGCGGTTATTTCTACATGCTGCCATTGAAGGAGAAGGTGCCGTTCGTGGTGATGGCCGACGCCTACACCGGCACGAGCACGGTCGCGCGCTTGAACGACGACTTCCTCAACAAGCGCATCACCACCAGCGAAGCCATCAATCGCAGCAATATCGCCCACTTCGTGCTTGCCCGCGAGTCGTATGACTCGGCGATGATCAACCTGCGCGACTGGACCACGGTGCTCACTATGTCATCGACCGGCGTGGCGTCGGCCTATACGAACCTGTATGCCCCGCATAACGACGCCAGCCCGTACAAGGTCTACGGCCGCACTCGCGCCATACGCGTGAAGATCCTCAGCATCGTGCTTCTCGGCAGCGGTCCCAACTCGCCCCCCAAGGGCGCCACCGTGCGCTTCCAGCGCAGTGTGTACGACAAGCAGACCGGCGCCACTACGCCCATGGACAGCAAGATCGCGACGCTTTCGTTCACCTACAAGTCCAACCTCAGGATGGATGAGCAATACCGCATTGAAAATCCGCTCGGATTCCAAGTCACGGAGTATCGCGTGGACAGCGACTACGCGACCACGCCCCCGGAAGAAGTTCCCACGGCCCGCGATGACGAGAGCGCGAATCAACAGGGCAACAGCATGCCGGCCTCTGGCTCCGGCGCGGGCGAGACTCTCCAGCGCGGCGCAATCCCGCCGCCGCCCGCCATGCCTGAGAACCAACAGGGACAGGCCATGCCACGTCAGGCACCCGCTGCTAAACCTTGGATCAACTCCAACGGAGCGCGCGGGTGATGAACAACCTAGTCAGTCCACTCACCCTGGCAACCGTACTTTGCCTTGTCACGATCGCGGCACCCCGCGCCGCCTATGCAGAGGCCGTGCAGCAATACGACTACCAAGCCGGCCGTGTTTATCAAGCGCGTACCGGCCTGGGCATCACCACGCAGATCGAACTCAGCCCCAACGAGAAGATCCTCGACTACAGCACCGGCTTCAGCAGCGGCTGGGAGCTCAGTCGTCGTGAAAACGTGTTCTACATCAAGCCGAAGAATGTCGATGTAGATACCAATCTGATGATACGCACGGCCGTCCATTCGTACATCTTCGAACTCAAGGTGGTCGCCACCGACTGGCGCACGCTGGAGCAGGCACGCAGCAGGGGCGTGCAGTACAAGATCACGTTCAACTACCCGGGCGACACCTCCTTCGCAAAAGAAGCCAGCAAGGCTGCGCAGGCACCGGAGCTGAACACGTCCCTGGTCAAGGGTCGTGATTACAACTTCAACTACGACTACGCGACGCGATCGAAGAAGGCGCCATGGCTGGTACCCGTCAACGTGTATGACGATGGCCAGTTCACCTACATCAAGATGAGCGACATGAAGCAGTTCCCCACTGGGAACTTCCCGTCCGTCTACATGCGCGAAACGGCCCATGGCGAGGACTCCGTGGTCAACACGACCGTGGAGGGCAACACCATCGTCATCCACGGCACGCACCCCTTCTTGGTCATTCGCCACGGTGACAACGTCGTTGGTCTGCGAAGGAACACCGCCAAATGAGTCAACACGAAGAAGATCAGCAGGGCGGCGGCCAGGACATACCGTCACATGGCCGGGGCGACAACGCCAATCCGTATGTGATCCAACACCATCAGCAGGTGACGCCGAACCTCGATGCGAGTGCTCCTCAGCTGAAGTCCAACGACCTGCGCCGAATGAACCGTAATGCGATCGGCATGCTGGCCTCGCTGGCCGGTATGCTCGTGATCGGTGGCGGCTGGATACTCTTCTCCGGTAACTCGCAGAAGGAAACAAAGCCGCAAGCTCAGAGAGAAGAGACCGTTCGCGTACCGGAGGCGCCCAAGGCCCCACCCTTGCCGCCTGCCCCGCCGTCGGGGCAGCAGGTGGTGCAGCAAGCCATCCCCCTCGGCCCGCCATTCCCTCAAAACAACCGCAACGCTGCCCCGACGCAGGCCAGCCCTCGCGAACCCACGCTGCTCGAGCGTCGCATTGCCGCGGCGGAGCGTGGCTCGGCAGGCGTAAACGTTGAAGATAATGTGGGACAGGCCACGCCCGTTGCCGGCGACGGCATGGGATTGCCTCCGGGCATGATGATTCCCGGCACGGAGAATCCCGACGATGGCACCAACCAGTTCCGGATGCCCGCCAACTCGGCATACGCGAACATTAAGGCGCTGCCTAATGTCTCGGACGCCCAGCCGCTGACGCATCCAGACAGCCTCATGCTGCGCGGTACCTATATCCGTTGCGTGCTGGAAACCCACATTCTCACCGACATCCCAGGTTTCACGTCCTGCATCGTTACCGAGCCGGTGTACTCGTTCAATGGCAAGCAACTGCTGCTCCCCAAGGGATCGAAGGTACTCGGTAGCTACAACCAAGAACCCAACGGCCCACGCGTGGCGGTGATCTGGGACCGCATCGTCACACCGACCGGCATCGACGTAAGCATGGCAAGCCCTGGCGTGGACAACCTCGGTGGCGCTGGCCACCCGGGCTACTACAACGCCCACTGGGGTAGCCGCATCAGCGCAGCACTGCTGATCAGCATGCTTAGCGACGCCTTCAAATATGAGGCCGCCAATCATGGCCCAAGTACCAACACGATCGGGGCCAACGGCACCGTGGTACAGGAGCCATTCCAGAGCAATACGGCGCAGACAGTTCAGGACTTGGCCAACCAAGCCGTGCGTCGTGCGGCCAATCGCCCGGCTACCGTCACCATCAACCAGGGCACTGTCGTGACCATCTACGTCGCCAAGGACGTGGACTTCACCACCGTGCTAGCGCGCTACTGACTCTTCCCGGCAACGACCATGGCCGAAGAAACCCTCGTCGACATTCCGAACGAATTCCTGGACTACCAGTACTCCGTGCTGGGCATCCGGGAGTTCATGGCCTCGTCCGAGGTCACTGAGATCTGCGTCAATCGCCCGGGTGAGCTTTACCTCGAAACCGGCGGCCGTTGGCAGAGGGTGGAAATGCCTTCGCTCACCTTCGAGCGAGCACGCCAGTTCTGTACTGCCGTGGTCAATGAGAGCAACACCGGACAGCGCATTACCGACATTGATCCGGTAGTGTCGCTGACCTTTCCCACGGGACAGCGCGCGCAATTCGTCATTCCCCCTGCGGTGGAGGCAGGCAGCATCTCCATCACGATTCGTCTTCCTTCCAAGCAGACCAAGACGCTGGCGCAATACCAGGAGGACGGCTTCTTCAGCGGAATCCTGGAGGATGCACGCGGCATCAGCGAGCAGGATCGCGAGCTGCTGCAGCTGCGTTCGCAGCGCCGCTATGCGGATTTCCTCCGCCAGGCCGTGCTCAACAAAAAGAACATCGTCGTGTCCGGTGCCACCGGCAGCGGCAAGACGACCTTCATGAAGTCGCTGGTGCACCATATTCCGGCCAACGAACGCCTTGTCACTATCGAGGACGCCCGCGAGCTGTTCATCGACCAGCCCAACGTGGTTCACCTGCTGTACTCCAAGGGTGGCCAAGGCGCGAGCAACGTCACCGCCAAGAGCTGCATGGAAGCCTGCCTTCGCATGAAGCCCGACCGCATCATTCTCGCGGAGCTGCGCGGCGATGAATCGTTCTACTTCATACGCAACTGCGCATCGGGCCACCCTGGCTCCATCACCAGTTGCCACGCCGGCAGCACCGAACAGACCTGGGACCAGCTGGCCCTGATGGTGAAGGCTTCCCACGAGGGCTCTGGCCTCGAGTTTTCCACCATCAAGCGCCTGCTGATGATGACCATCGACATCGTGGTGCACATCAAGGCGCACGCCGGGCACCGCTGCATCACCGGCATCGACTTCGACCCGGGCCGACAGGCCGATGGCAACCAAGGATAAGGGAGACGCGGATGATGCCCATTGCCAACATCGCCAGTTGCCACGACCTTGCCGTTCCGGCAGAGGTCATGCAGCACGTGGTCAATGTGGAATCCGGCAACAACCCCTTCGCCATCGGCGTGGTCGGCGCGCATCTCCAGCGGCAACCGCAGAACCTGGGTGAAGCCGTCGCCACCGCGCGCATGCTGGAAAGCCAGGGCTACAACTATTCGCTGGGCATCGCACAGGTCAATCGCTCCAACTTCGCAAAGCTCGGCCTGGACTCGTACGAAAAGGCCTTCGCGCTGTGCCCCAATCTCGTGGCGGGCACCCAGATCCTTGCCCAGTGCTACACGCAGGCGGGCGGCGACTGGGGCAAGGCGTTCAGCTGCTACTACTCCGGCAATTTCGCCAAGGGTTACGAAGACGGCTACGTGCAGAGAGTCTTCAGCTCGATGGGGCAGCCCTTGCTGTCCGCCTTCGCACCGGCCAGAGCCATTCCCGTGCGGCTCGCAGAGACGAGTCGCACGCGGCCCATGACTGCCGCGGAATACTTGGTCCGCCTGCGCAGCTCGGCCATCGACCATGCCGGCGCGGCAGCCATGAGCGATATCGCCCAGGGCATGATGCCGGACACGCAAGCCGGATCTTCCCGGCAGGAATCGATGAATACGCCACCTTCGGTCCTAGACATCCCGACGACTGCCGTTGTGGGCGCCCATTTGCCGGCGAATGCCATGGGTACGCAGCGGGCATCCGCAGAACCGCAGCGTTCCGCCCCGAAGATCTCGGGAGCGGCAGTGGTTGGCACGCTTCTGCCCGTCGCCGGCCCGGTCGCCACTTCGCCGTCGATTTATGAGGTATTTGAGCCGCAAGTTCGCGGGCCTAACCGTCCGCTGGCGCCTGCGAAGCAGGAAACGGCTGAATTCAAGCCCGGCTCTGATCACGCGGACGTTCGATTCGGAGGGCAAGACGACGCCTTCGTGTTCTGAAACCCGATTTTTGACGGTGAAGACCGGCGACGTCACGGCTCGCGTGGCGCCGCAGCTCTCACCGGAGACCAGGCGCAATCGGCTCCGCTACGGCGGAGTCACTGCAGCACCCCGGCAGGGCCAAGGCTACGGACGTACAGCGAGGCGAGGCGAGGCGAGGTGCGCACTTCCAACCACTCTCTTGATCGATCGACTAAGGAAAGACCCCATGGCAATCAAACCCATCATCAACAACGCCCAGCGCAAGTGCATGCTCGACCGCGCCGTATTCCTGTCTATTGCTGCCGCCATCATGCTTCCCAGCATGGCGTTTGCCGATGCCACCGTCGAGTCCAACCTTTGCAACGTCCTGACCACAGTCAACAACCTGCTGAACTACGGCTCGGTGGTCATCGTGACCATCGCAATCATCTTCTCCGGCTACCAGATCGCCTTCGCGCACAAGCGCATCGGCGACGTGGCGCCCGCGCTGATCGGCGGCGTGCTGATCGGCGCGGCTGCCCAGATCGCCAAGATGGTGATCGGTGGTTCGGGCTCTTCTACCCAGTGCGCTGCCCAGTCGCTCAACACCACAATGCTGATCGACCATATGCACTCTGCGATCAACTTCATCCAGCACTATGCGTAAAGACGTGCTGTTTCGCGGTTGCACGCGCCCGCCCATGTTCATGGGCGTGCCTTACGTGCCCTTCTTCATGGGGGCCGGTGGATGTCTGTTGATGGCGATGTACTTCAACCTGCTGTTCCTGTTGCTCACGCCGGTGGTGATCTTCGTGATGCGCCAGATAGCCAAGCGGGACGAGATGATCTTTCACCTGCTCGGCCTGCGTTTCCAGTTTCGCACCCGCGTGAGGAACCTGCCGCTGCACGACGGCATGTGGGCCTTCACTCCCAATAACTACCGCGACCCGCGCGACCGAAAGAAGTAACGGCTAGAGGCACGCGCGACGGATGCTTTCGCCGCGCGTGTCCCGGGCCGGAGTTCAAGCGCCACCGATCCCAAGCCTTATCCAACCGACACTGGCAGTTGCCCATGTTCACGCCCGACGCTCCCATCAGTACCTTCATCCCGCTGTCCACTCATGTATCGCCGACGGTGATCAAGACCGTCGAGGGTGACTACATGATGACTTGGCGGCTGGAAGGCCTGCCCTTCGTCGGACGCGACGAGTGGGAACTGGAGCACCGCCACAATACGTTCAACCGCATGCTTCAGACCTTGCGCGCGCCCGATTTCGTCAACGTGGCGTTCTGGGTGCACGACGTACGTCGACGTCGCCACCTGCGCGATGGCAGCAAGTTCGACCAGGCCTTCAACCAGCAAATGTCCGACCGGTATTACGACGCACTGTCCGGCCAGAAGCTGATGCAGAACGAGTTGTATCTCACGCTGATCTACCGGCCAACAGCCAGCGCCAAGCGTTTCAAGAACAAATCGTCAGACGTCGGCCAACTCGTGTCCGAGCAGACCCATGCCGTCGCCACAGTCAACGAACTGGCCGGCAATGTGGAGGCTGTACTGAAGGACTACGCGCCCTATCGCCTTGGCATGTACGAGGCAGCCAACGGCCTCGTGTTTTCTGAAACACTGGAACTGTTCGGCTACCTGCTCAACCGCATGGACGAGCCCGTACCAGTGCTGTCCGCGCCTGTATCGGCGTACCTGACGATCAGTCGGCTGCGCTTTTCTGCCAAGAGCGGCGACTTTGCAATTACTACGCCTGTTGGCGTGAACCATTTCGGCGCCATCTTGAACGTCAAGGAATACCCTGACGGGACCTACCCCGGCGTACTGAACGGCCTGAAGTACCTGGACTTCGAATACGTCATCACCCACTCCTTCAGCCCGATGGGTCGCCATGATGCGCTCAAGGCGCTGGACCGCACCAAAGGCATGATGATTTCGTCCGGCGATAAGGCAGTCAGCCAGATCATCGAGCTCGACCACGCCATGGACCAGCTTGCCTCCGGCAACTTTGTACTGGGCGAATATCACTTCTCCATCGCCGTCTACGCCGGGAGCCAGGAGGCGCTTTCGCAGCAATTGGCCGTGACGCGCGCGGAGCTGTCCAACGCTGGCTTTGTCTCCGTGAAGGAAGACTTGGCCGTCACTGCGGCGTTCTACGCGCAATTCCCGGCCAACTGGAAGTACCGAACGCGCCTGGCCAACGTTAGCTCGCTGAACTTCTTGGGCCTTTCACCGCTGCACAATTTCGCTACCGGCAAGAAGGCCAACAACCCCTGGGGCAACTGCGTCACCACCTTGCAGACCACCAACGGCCAGCCGTACTACTTCAATTTCCACGCCACCCACCCAAACGAGAACTCGCTGGGCGAGAAGGCCATTGCCAATACGATGGTGATCGGCAAGTCGGGTACTGGCAAAACGGCGCTGATCAACTTCCTGCTTAGCCAGGTCCAAAAGCTGAAGCCAACGCCAACCATCTTCTTCTTCGACAAGGACCGTGGCGCAGAGATCTTCGTGCGCGCCTGCGGCGGCAACTACCTGGCACTCGAGAACGGCAAACCCACAGGTTTCAATCCGTTCCATTGCGAACACACCGAATCCAACATCCAGTTCCTGGTCGACCTGGTCAAGGTCTTGGTGGGCAAGTCCATCTACAGTCCGCGTGACGAGGAAGACATTCACCGCGCGGTGGAGAACATACTGGACACGCCGGTGCGCTTGCGCACCATGGCCAACTTCCAGAAAAGCCTTCCGAACTTGGGCGACGACGGCTTGTTCATCCGCATGCGCAAGTGGACTGCAGGACATTCGCTTGGCTGGGTATTCGACAATCCGGTGGATACTATCGATCTGCAGAAGGCGCCGATCATCGGTTTCGACTACACCGACGTGATCGACAACCCGGAAGTCCGCGTTCCGGTTATCAACTATCTGCTGCATCGCCTGGAAGAACTCATCGATGGCCGTCCGCTCATCTACGTGATGGACGAATTCTGGAAGATCCTCGACGGCCAGGGCGGACTGAAGGAATTTGCCAAGAACAAACAGAAGACCATCCGCAAGCAGAATGGTCTTGGCATCTTCGCCACGCAAAGCCCGGAAGACGCACTGGCCAGCGACATTGCAGCCTCGCTCATTGAGCAGACGGCGACCATGGTGTTGCTGCCCAACCCCAATGCCAGCCGCGAAGACTATGTGGAAGGTCTCAAGCTCACCGAGGCCGAATACAACGTGGTGGTCAGCTTGGACGAACGTTCACGCTGCTTCCTGATCAAGCAGGGACACGCTTCGGCCGTCTGCCAATTGAACCTGCGCGGGATGGACGATTCGCTTGCCGTGATCTCCGCGTCCACCGACAACATTGACGTCATGCATCGCGTGCTGGATGAAAACGCCCGCGCCAACGGCGTCACCGTGGACCAGCTACGCCCGGAACAATGGTTGCAGCACTTCTATGACCAACGCAAAGGCAGTGGCAAAGGCAGATCGGGCCCCACTGCGTCTGCAGCGCGCCAGCGTGCTGGCTCGTGAAATCCGACTCCCATTTGACAAAGGTAACCACCATGATCGCCAAGCTCATTCGCCGCGTCAGCCAGCCTTATCGTACCGCGCTGGCCTCGCTCGCACTCGTGATGGCAGTCGCCGTACCCAACAACAGTTCGGCAGCCATGACCGTATTCGACCCCTTCAATTTGGCCCAGAACATGAGGCAGGCCATTGAATCGGTGAAGTCTAACCTGACCCTCACAAGCCAGCTTACCCAGTTGATGACCACAGTCGAGACGTTGCAGAAAACCTACAGCACCATAGAGAGCACGATCGGCAGCTTGGGTCTCAACCTGCTTCAAATCGATAACCAGCTCAAGGAAATCAGCACTGCCGACATGCAGGCACAAATCCAGCAGGAATGTGGTGACCTTGACCCCGTCGGCGCCATCATGAGTTTTGCAGGGTTCGATATGAACACCGACGTGCGAACCCAGCAGCGCAAGGTGTGCCAGCAAATCATCGAAACCCAGACCCATAAATACAACACGGCGGTCAATATGCTCGCACACATGAACGGGTATTCAAACACGCTCAGGAAGATCTCCGACTCCTTCGCGACTATTGCCAGCTTCGCGTCCGGCGACCGCCAGGCTTTGACGTACCACACCAACGAAACGCTGTCCGCCATGACCATGGAAATGAACAACGCCGAGCAGATGATGAAGGCCGACGACGCAACCATTGCCGCACTGCAGACCCGGCAATCGCAACTGGCCAAGGTTGCATTGAGAGGCAGCAGCTCCATGATTGGCAACGCCATGCAAGGGGTCATCTTCGCCGCTGCGTTCTCCGCCAATTGACTGAACCGCAGCCGCAGCATTCCGACCCCCTCGAACACCTGTTGCTGTCAAGGGAAACGACGCGTCTAACGCCAAGGACCGGATGATGGACTCCTATTTATTCGCGCTCACCTACCATTGGCTTACCCGGCATATCAACGATTTTGCGCTGGGTGCGGCTGCGCGCCTCACTGACCAAATCACCAGTCTGTGCCTGATCCTGGTCACTATCTGGGTGATGATTCGTGGCTACCGCTTGGTCACCGGCGCCTCACGCGAACCGCCAATGGTGCTGGTATCACACATGATCAAGGTCTCCCTGATCGTGTTCGCCGCCAAGACGGCCTCCCTCACCGGGTCGGAGGTCTACCACTTCCTTAACACTACCTTGCCGCAGGAAGTCAATTACACGATCGCCGGCTCGACCAGTGAACCAATCAATCAGATCGACCAGAACCTTCTCAAAATTTCGGCCGCCACCAGCCTCATCGATATGGTGCAGGTCCCGAACAATGACCCTGCCCTGGCAGAGGAAAAGGCGCGCACATCCTGGTTGGCAACCATTGGTATCGCCGCTCCTGCCATGACCGCCGGCGCTCTTTTGCTGATGTACCAGATCGCTATGGCGTTGCTCACCGGCCTGGCTCCGTTTTTCATCCTGTGCCTGATCTTCGATGCATCGAAGGACCTCTTTCGACGCTGGCTGATGTATCTGCTGAGCACTTTGTTCTCACTGGCCATGCTCAACTTGGTCATTTCCTGGGTGCTCAGCCTTACCGTGGCCATAGCCGAAGCCACTTGGACCACCGACACCCTTGCCCGTATGACTGGGCTCAGCTCACAGGGCTTCAACACTATGGCACTGCAACAGGGCGGCATCGGCCTGTTGATGACGGTGTTGATTGTTTCCACCCCGCCGATGGCCGCCATGCTGTTCAACGGCACCATGGGCAGCTTCTCACCTTACGCCACGGTAAACGGGGGTGGCGGTAGCCGTGGTAGCCAACCCGGCCCTCAAGGTCAGCCTCCTGGGAGTTATGGTGGCCATAGTACTGGCGTGTATACACACCCGCGAAGCGAGGCAGGCCCAGCCTACATAACCCAAACCGGCTCTAGTCGCCAATCAGGTGGTTCATATCCAGGCAGCATCGTCAATGCGGACGCGATGAAGCCAAACCTTCCGAAGTGAGCCCGCGCTAATGGAAGAACTTAACCTGACCCTTCCTTTACTCCTCTACCTGCGGCGGCTCTGATGCTCAGGACACAGGTCTATCCATGTGCGCCAATGGAACCGGCAGAAGCGGTCGTGGATCGAACCGATCATGCCGATGCGTCGCCGCTATGCAGCAGTGTTGGAGGACGCAAGCACACCGCAGTCAAGCGAGCCGCCTCCCAATGAGAAATTCGTGAGGTGGCAGTGCGATTGGCGGAGTTCGCGGATTCCTCGGCATGGCCACCAATTGTGACGATCCAGGCTATCGCGGAAAGCAGCACCTCGCCAGATTGCAAAGAACGGTGGCACAAAGTGCTCCACGAACGTCTTCGATGACAATTCTTGCGAGCAATGCTTGCAACGCAATGGCGGTTACAGCGTGACAACAGGGGCACATTAGATGAGTTGATCAGCAGAGCCACAAACGAAGCAGCGCGAGACAAGAACTGCCATGTTCACTACACAAGAATCGCAGCATGACCTTAAAAGCACGCTGCTTAACGTCGTTCCCAGGCTGGATATCAAACCTCGCCAAGAACGCGCCTGGGCGCGATGGCGATAGCCAATCCAGCAATTTTGAATAGCAAGGATATACAGCGTGGTCTGGAGTCAAGGAGCGTTAAAGGCATGAAAGCTATCGTTATCATCGTCAGCCTGATCGGCATGCTGGTCATCCATCACCTTGCACACGCGCAGGTCTATCCCTGCTCGGGGAAACCCGGCGAAGTCATGGTCGGCCAGCAGCCGGCCAGCAATGGTGTGGCTTCCATTCCTCTTTGCCGGCGAGCGAGTCAAGCGGCCGCCCCAGCCCCCTCCCCGGCAGTGTACGGACCCATGATCGGCATATACGGCGCTATCGCCGTCGACGACAGCGCCCACACGTACAACTATGTTTCGGGACAAGACGACTTCAGAACCGCGAAGAAGTCCGCCATGCATAAGTGCGTGGAGAATGGGGGAAAGTCCTGCCGCGTATTGGTCGCATTTGGGGGGCACGCATCTATCGTCGCCGATCGTGACGGTGAATTCTTCGTTGCTACTAGCGACTACCTAGCAAAACAGGCCATACGTGATGCCTTTTCAAGTTGCAATAAGAAAAGCCGCAACGGTGGATGCACTCTGCTCGCTCCGCCGATCATCAACAGCATGTTCCAGTCACCCGAGACTCTGGGCGCCTTCGATGTCTTAGATTTGCTGTATGGCCCTGACAAGGAAGGCAAAATGGGTTGGCAGGAAGCTCTCCAATTGGGCAAGGACCTCAACGCCCTGTCAGCCTACATGGATACCCGTATTTACTGGGCAGCCACAGCGAGTGATGGCGAAGCCATTTTCGGCGCATATAACCGACCCGATCAGCGCAGCGCCGAAACCGCTGCGCTGAAAGACTGTGCTGGAAAGGGCTGCAAAGTGACGCAGGTGTTCAAGAATACTTGTGTGGGGATGGCGTGGCCAAACCACAAGAAGCCTGACCTCCTCCTTGAAACGACTGAGGATACGGCCCCTGCCGCCGCAAAGGCGCGCGCCCTTGCCCAATGCGCCAGCAAGTACGGTGCCTGTGATGTACAGGTGCGCTGCTCGGGACGCATGTATCCCAATAGCAATCCGGATGCATCGGACAAACCTTCGCAGCAGTAGACCGCCACGCAACGCTGCAAATCAGTTGGCTAAATCGATTGTCAAATCCACTACACCAGCTACACCTACGCAACTCGCCTTGAACAATTTCCATTCGAAGCGTCATCGTGAGATGTAAGTGCATGAAGAAAATCACTTGGGTGTTCAGCGCTACGTTCATATGGCCGATCACAGCCCTGCATGGAACTTCCCTGAACCACGCACCTCGGAAAGAGGTACACGCCCAAACTCGGCAAGGAATGCCGTCGACCTGAACAAGCCAGACAGGAGCTTTATTCATGGCTATGGACCGGGAAACAGAAGTACTAGACGCTGCAGTGGCAGCAGGCATCACCTCGCTTTGCGAGATGGCGAATTTCATGACGTCGACGACGCATGAATCCCTCAGGCTGAATCAGCTGGGTGAAGATTTCCGGTACACCGCGGGAATTGAACAGATCCCGGTAAGGGCGGCGTGGCGGCACGGAGCGGCCGAACCAGAACAAGCCTGCAAGGAAGCCTTGCTGAGCAAGCCTGAGCATCTGGCCGAGGGCTACGTTTTCCTCAGAAGATCGTGCAATAACCCAATGAAGGACGGGGAAAACACAAGGAGAACGGTTCCGTGAAGATCAGCTGCAGCCTATTCGCTCTCGGAATGCTGGCGCTTTCCTTCGAAGCCCCCGCGCGTGCCGCGGAACTGGGTACAGAAATGCGTATAGACGAACCGTCACGGGGCGGCGCAGCGCCTTTGCCACAATCCGGCGGAACGATGTGCGCCAAAACGGATGAGATCGTCTTCTCGTGCCCGTTGGATAGAGGCAAGAAGACGGCATCGATGTGCGCCTCCGGCGACATTGCCGGCGGTACAGGACGTTTCTACTACTCCTACGGCCACGGAGGCTCGCCGGAGCTGGTATATCCGGCCTCGGGCGAGTCGCAGCGCAGTGCGTTCACACGTACTCACCTCGGCTTTGCCGGCAATACCGGCGGCTATGCGTACGGCTTCAGCAACAAGGGTTTCAAGTACACCATCTATTCCATTTCCGGCGAACGCAACCTGCAGAACGGCGGCGTGATCGTGCAACGCGCTTCCGACAGCAAGGTTGTGGCGAAGATGTCATGTCAGGCGGGGAAGATCACGGAGACGGAAAGCGATCCGCTCATCGATGCCACGCTCAAGTGGAAGAGCGACAGCGCCATCGAGTCCAACGGTCTGCCGACGCGCTAACGCAGCTGCAACAGGGAAAGGCGGGAGAAAGTTACGAGCATGTCATCCAAGGCAAACGCAGACTTCCTGATGGAAAAGGCCACGCAGGCCGGCATCAAGAACCGGAAGGAACTGGCCAACTTCATGGGCCAGATGCAGGTGGAATCGGGTGGCTATAGCCGCATGAGCGAGAACCTGGGCTACTCCGGCCAGCGCCTGCTCGAAGTATTTCCCGGGCGCAACGGCTTGCACGACATCGACACTGCCAACCAGATCGCCGCCGCTGGCCCGGAGGCTGTCGCCGAAGTCATCTACGGTGGTCGCTGGGGCAGGCGAAATCTAGGCAATACCGAACCGAGCGATGGCTGGAAGTATCGCGGCCGCGGTTACGTGCAACTCACGGGTCGCGACAATTATGCGCGGATCGGCAAAGAACTAGGACTCGACCTGGTCAACCATCCGGAGCTGGCCGAAGACCGCGACATCGCAGCCAAGATCGCGCTCCATTACTGGGAGTCCCGCATCGTACCGCATGGCAATCAGAAGGATGTCACCGGCGCCTGCCACGACATCAACGGCGGAGAGAAAGGCCTGCACGAACGCAAGCAAGCCGCCACCGCTTGGGAAAACAAGCTCTCACGCGGCCACGTGCCCGACGGCCCGGACGCATCGGCTCGTGGACATCACACCGAAAATACTCGGCATCTGCAGCAGCTGCTCAATGACCACGGCTACCAAGATTCGCATGGCAAACCCTTGAAGGTCGACGGCGAAATTGGCCCGCAAACGCGGCATGCCATCGAAGCCTTTCAGCGCGAACAGCAACTGAAGGCCGACGGCATCCCCGGGCGGATGACGTTGGAGCGCCTGGAGACTGTCGTACAGCGGGCCAGGCACGAAGCGCCCCGACTCGACCAACCGAGTCATCCCGGTCACGCCATGTATGGCAAGGCCTTCGACGCAGTGAGCTTGCTTGACAAGCAACACCAGCGGGCATCCGACGAACGCAGCACCAATCTGGCTGCGGCACTGGCCGCATCCGCAAGACAGCACGGCCTATCGCACATTGATCATGTGGTACTCAGCGACGACGGGCAGCGTGCCTATGCTGTGCAGGGCGACCTGAACTCGCCGTTCAAGCGCATGGCCGAAGTTTCCACGTCAGAAGCCATCGCCATATCCATCGCTCGCAGCACCGGCGCGTGGAACCAGGCCACGCCTCTGTCCGTGACTGCATCGACGCAGCCATCCCGGGATCAGAGCACGCAGCAAGCGCTATGACTAGGACAACACGCGAAGCTCCCCTTCGCGGTGCGGCGCCAAAGAGATTCCGAACATATCGACGACATCCCCGCCCTACCGAAGCTTTGCTATCGCTGCCAGCAAACCCTACCTGTGCTTCTCGTCCTGGCCTCCTCCGCTTTGGGTAACCCCATAAAAATACCCGAAATCAAGCAGGACCCGACCCCGAAGCAGCGTTACGAGATCAGGCGCAATATCCATGATGCGCCTGGTCCGTTCGACACGATCCGTGCCTTCGCCAACTATCGCGTCACCAATGCGGGCTGCATTCCGCCGACGCCCGTCACCGGCATTCGCATCGAACCGCAGGAAGCGCTGCCGACGACGCTCACCAAGTTGCGGGACGGTGTCCACCGGGGCACGGTCTACGCGGACCAGTCATGGACGGGGACTACTACGGCCTGGGCCTCTGCAACTGGGAGCTGGGCAAGGTGGACATCATCGCCACCGCCTTGGCGTACATTGCCGGCTACAACATCCGTCTGCTGCCGATCATCCAGAGTATGGCGCAGTTGGACGCACCCCACAGCAAGAAGGTCTACCGCTCGCTTATCATCAACCACGCGCTGCAGATCGTGTACGCGATGCGCGAGCAATAGAATGCCAACGACTACTCCGACATGCTCGGCTACACCGGTGCGCAAGGAGAACGTCACCAGGGGCAAGAACGACGCCTCGCGCAGCCATACGGAAGAGCGTCGTGCCCTGATGCTGCCGCAGGAGCTGAAGTCGATGGGCCCGGACCGCGAGGTGTTCTTCTATGAAGGCACCCCCATCCGGTGATGTGCGACAAGATTCGCTACTACAACGATCGCCATTTCACCGCACGCCCGCTGCCCAAGGCCGAGATCCCCACGCTGGCGATCTGACCCGTACACGGACCGATGCCGCGCTGCCGGCATCGGTCCGCCTCCACGGTTTCCCCATGCTTTCTCGGGCAGACTGCAACCGCCAGCCGCCGATGGCGGCGTTGCCTATGGGGACATCATGGCTCGGGTGCTGATCAAGCTTGGAAAATGGATAGCCGTCGTCGTACTGGTATTCCTTCTTTCGCTCTTGGGCATCCGAGCATGGGATTCGCAACGCGGCGACCCGCTTGCTCCCTGGCAGACCTTCGTACCCGATGAGCTGACGCCATCCCAGCTCGACGCCACCGACTGGCGAGGCTATCTGGCGGCAGAGCAACGAGCGTTCGACGAGGTGAAGACCGAGGTCACGGACAAGCTCGATCCGTCCGAGCGCGTTGCCAGCAACAGGTACTACGAAGGTGCGTCGATGTACCCGGGGCATTTTGCGCACGACTGGAACCGGTCGTACGTCCTGGAGCCGGTGGGAAAGCCCGTGGGGGCCGTGGTACTCATCCACGGCCTTACCGATTCGCCCTATAGCCTGCGCGATATCGCCGAGCTGTACCGTGCCCATGGCTTCGTCGCCATCGGTCTACGCGTACCCGGCCACGGCACGGTGCCAGCCGGGCTGACCAAAGTGGATTGGACCGACTGGCTCGCCGCCACCCGCCTAGCCATGCGCGAGGCACGCCAGCGCGTAGGCCCCGATGCGCCGATCCACATGGTCGGCTATTCGAACGGCGGGGCGCTCTCGGTGAAATACACGCTGGATGCGTGCGAGCACAACGCCTTGCCCATGCCCACCCGGCTTGTACTGCTGTCCCCGATGATCGGCGTCACCCGCTTCGCGCGGTTCGCCGGACTTGCTGGCCTGCCGGCCATGCTTCCGCGTTTTGCCAAGGCGGCCTGGCTGGACCTGCTGCCGGAGTACAACCCGTATAAGTACAACTCCTTTCCGGTGAACGCGGCGCGCCAGTCCTACCTGCTCACCGACGCCATCCGCAGTCAGGTGTTGCGCATGGCCAGCGACAAGCAGCTTTCCCGCTTGCCGCCCATCTTAACCTTCCAGTCAGTGGTGGATGACACGGTAAGCGCCTCGGCCGTCATGCGCACGCTGTATGCTCATCTGTCCAAGAACGGCAGCGAGGTGGTGCTGTTCGACGTCAACCGCAACCATCGCTTCGACACACTGCTCAAATCCAGCTCGTTGACGGCGCTTGGCCGCCTGTTGCCCCAAGGGCCACAGGCCTATCGCTCCACTGTGATCACCAATGCCGCCATGGATGATGACCATACCGTCGCGCGCACCACGGATGCCGGCCAGACCACGTCCACCACAGCGCCACTGGCGCTCCTGTATCCGTTCAACATCTTCTCGTTGTCGCACATCGCACTGCCCTTCCCGCCCAATGACCCGCTCTACGGCACACAACCGGATATGTCGGAAGACTTTGGCATTCGTCTCGGCGTGGCAGCACCGCGTGGCGAACGCGGCACGTTGATCCTCAATCTGAACGACCTGCTGCGCATCAGCTCCAATCCGTTTTATCCCTATGTTCGCGAGCGCATCGAGGCGCTGCTGCCCGCAGAAGCAGCATCACCTCCGCCCAAGGCGACACCGGTTGCGCCTGTCGCCCACTGACCATCGAACGGCGGAGGACACGGGAGCGTGGGATACTTGCCTCCATGAACCTTCCCAACGCCCTACTTGATGCGTTGACCGCGCACTTCCCCGGCGACACGATGTCCGTCGACATGGCCGAGCGCCTTGCCTACGCCTACGACAACTCCCGACGCAATGCGACGCCCGATGCGGTGGCCTTTCCCACCGCGCATGAACAGGTCGAAACGCTGGTGAAGCTTTGTCGCGATCACCGTGTGCCGGTGATCGGGCGAGGACGCGGCACCAATACCACCGGCGCCACGGTGCCGGTGGACGGCGGCGTGGTGGTGAGTTTCGAGCGTATGAATCGCATCGTGCGCATCGATCCCGACAACCGTCTCGCCGTGGTGGAACCGGGTGTGCTCAATGGCGACTTGCAGCAGGCACTCAAGCCGCACGGTTTTTTCTGGCCGCCCGATCCGACCTCGTCGCCTTGGTGCAGCATCGGTGGCAACCTTGCCTGCAACTCGGCCGGGCCGCGCACCGTGAAATACGGCAGCCCGCGGGAGAACACGCTGGGCTTGCGCGCCGTGGCCGGTACCGGCGAAGGTTTCCGTTGCGGCACATATACAAGCAAAGGGGCTACGGGCTACGACCTGACGCGGCTGCTGATCGGCTCTGAAGGCACGCTGGCGTTGATCACCGAGGCCACGCTCAAGCTCACGCCCAGGCCGTCGGGCCTGCGCACCATGCGCGCGACCTACAGCGACGTGGGCGCGGCAGCGCGTGCCGTGGCACGGATCATGGCGCAGCCGGTCACGCCGTGCGCGCTGGAATTCATCGATGACGTTGCCTTGAAGCTGGCACGCGATCACGGCGGCGACAGCGTGCCCGTGGCAGGCGCGATGCTGATGATCGAAGTGGACGGCGAACCAGCCACGCTGCCGAGCGCGGTGGAAGCCGTATCACGCGCGGCGCGCGGTGAAGGGCTGGAAGAGCTTCGCATCGCGGAAACCGCCGAGGAAACGCAGGCGCTATGGTCGGCGCGCAAGGCGCTGTCGCCGGCACAGCGCACCATCTCGCCAAACAAGATCAACGAGGACGTGGTTGTACCGGTCAGCCGGCTGCCGGAGCTGGTCGATGGCATCAAGCGCTTGTCGAAGAAACACGATGTGCTGATCGTCAGCTTCGGTCACGCGGGCAACGGCAACCTGCATGTGAACCTGTTGCCACGTGACGACGCCGAGCGCGAGCGCGCGCATGCCTGCCTGGCGGAAGTGTTTGCGCTGGTGATCGCGCTGGACGGCACTCTCTCGGGCGAGCACGGCATCGGACTGGTGAAGCGCGAGTACATGCCGCTGGCGCTGCAGCCGACGACGTTGCATTTGATGCGCAACGTGAAGGCGGCATTTGATCCGGACGGGATTCTCAACCCTGGAAAATTGTTGCCGTAAGCTGGCTCTGCCGTAGGAGCGCACCCAGTGCGCGATCGGGGCCTGAATGTACTGATGAGCGTCGAGTGGCCCGATCGCGCACCGGGTGCGCTCCTACAAAAGCAAAGCGGCGCGACCTTGCTCAGTAGTCGCGAATGTCCAGCATGATGAAACCGCGCACGCTGTAGCCGCTACCTTCCGGCCACGCCAGGGATGCAAGTGCGCGATCGCCAGCGGCCCAAGGTGCATTGTCGAGCAACACTTCGGCGCTTACCTGGCCATCATCGGCACGGCGATGGAACAGGCGCACCCAATGCGGTTCGGCGCTGAGCGCCTCTCGCTGCAGGGCTTCGCGCAAAGTGGGCAGGATGTCCTGCGGCACCGCGACGTCATCGCGGCTCGGCAGCCACGGAGCGACGAACACATCCCAGGTACGGATGCCAAGTTCCCAACCGTAGGTCTGCAAGCGCCGTTCGTCGGTCACGTACCAGCAGGCTGCGAGCAACACGTGGAACACGCTGCGCTCGAAGGCTTCCAGGGCGTTGCGACATGCGGCTTCGCCGCTGCCCGCGCCGGCGAAACTCTCCTCGATGTGCCGCTCTTCACTGATGACGATATCGACGTCCAGACGTCCGGGCTGGCCGCCCGCACCCTCGGTCCAGATGGCGCGCACGGCCGGAAAATCGCCATCGGTCATCAACCAGTCCTCGTCAGGCTCCAGCTCGACACCGTGACGTTGGAAGAGACGCAGGAGGTATTGCTGTAGCGCGGCATCTTGCATGGAAAAAACCTCGGTCAGTTCGCGCGGGGACGCCACAGCAGGTGGCGAACGATCATTGCAAGCACCAGCACCACCACGCAGGCGCCGTAGCCATAGAGCGCCGGCAAGACCTGTTGCCAGATCGCACCGCTCGCCGGACCGTATTGCCCGACGTCAGGTACGCTGGCGGTATCGAACGCAGTGCTCGCGCATTCCACGGCGGCAAAGGCGGCCAACAACAGTGCGGCCAGGTCAAAGCTGCGGCGCGCGGGGGTACGCGGCAGGCTCTTGGGATAGGACCAGTACGCCCAGCCGAGAATCAGCAGCCACGGCGCCAAGAGCAGGATAGCCAGGTAACGCATGCGTCAGTTCACTCCTTGGTTGCTGGCGCCTGGCGTGCTCATTCCTGGGCCGCCAGCTGATCCAGCGCGCCGCGCAGGCGGTTCAGCGCTTCGTCGCGTGCCTGTTCACCCTCGTAGTCAGGCGTGGTCGCCACTTCTTCGCCATCCAGCTCCAACGCAAGCGAGAGCGGCTGCACCTGCACCACGGCGCTGGTGGCGCCCAGTTCCTTGATGCGCTTTTGCAGCGCACCGGCCGCCTTGGGATCGGCAAACGAACGGGACAACAGCAGCTCTTCGCCGTCGCCCGAGAACAGACGGAAGCGGAAGCTGCCATCGGCATCGCGGAAGCTGGCAAAACGCGGCGGCTTGCCGGATCTGGGCACAGGCTTGGCGGCAGCCGCTTGCGGCGCCATGGCCACGCCCGAACGCAGACCGATCGCATCGCGCAGCTCCGCGATCTTGGGTGCCGCGATCGCGCGTGCCTTCTTGGCGCCTTCCTGCAGGATTTCTTCGATGATGGCGGGACGTGCGATCAGCGCGTCGTAGCTTTCGCGCATCGGCGCCACATCGACTTCGATGCGTTCGAACAACACTTGCTTGGCCTCGCCCCAACCAATGCCGTTGACCAGCGCTTCATGGAACGCTTCGGACTCGGCTTCGCTGGCGAACGCGCGGAAGATGGTGAACAGCGAGGAGCTGTGCGGATCCTTCGCTTCCCCCGGCAGGCGCGAGTCGGTGACGATGCGCATGATCGAGTCACGCAGGTGCTTCTGCCCGCCCGAGAACAGCGGAATGGTGTTGTCGTAGCTCTTGGACATCTTGCGGCCGTCCAGTCCCGGCAGCGTCGCGACCTGCTCTTCGATCACCACCTCCGGCAGCACGAAGAACTCGCGGCCGTAGATGTGGTTGAAGCGCTGCGCGATGTCGCGCGCCATTTCGATGTGCTGGATCTGGTCGCGGCCCACCGGCACCTTGTTGGCGTTGAACGCAAGGATGTCGGCGGCCATCAGCACCGGATACATGTACAGGCCGGCGGTGACACCGGCATCGGCGTCCTCGCCCGCTTCGGTGTTCTTGTCCACGGCGGCCTTGTAGGCGTGCGCGCGATTGAGCAGGCCCTTGGCGGTGACGCAGGTGAGGAACCAGGTGAGCTCCGGAATTTCCGGGATGTCCGACTGGCGGTAGAACGTGACCTTCTGCGGATCGAGGCCTGCCGCCAGCCACGTCGCGGCGATCTCCAGGCGCGAACGCTCGATGCGCGCCGGATCGTCGCTCTTGATCAGCGCGTGGTAATCGGCCATGAAGTAGAACGCGTCGACGTCATCGCGCTTGCTGGCGGCCACGGCCGGACGGATCGCGCCGACATAGTTGCCCAGGTGCGGCGTGCCCGTGGTGGTGATGCCGGTGAGTACGCGGGTCTTCATGAGCTCTCGTTCTTGGTGTTGTTATGAATATTGATCAACGGATCAGCGTGGACTTGCCGAACAGCGATTCGACCAGGTCCACGGCCAGGCGCGCGGTCTGGTTTTTCTTGTCGAAGGCGGGATTGAGCTCGACGATATCGAGCGACCCGACGCGGCCGGTGTCGGCGATCATTTCCATGCACAGCTGTGCTTCGCGGTAGTTCGGGCCGCCGCGCACCGTGGTGCCCACGCCAGGCGCGATGGTGGGGTCAAGAAAGTCCACGTCGAAGCTGATGTGCAGGTGCGTGTTCTCGTCGACATCCGCCAGCGCTTCTTCCATCGTGCGCTTCATGCCTACTTCGTCGATGTGGCGCATGTCGAAGATGCTCACCTTCGACTCGCGCACAAGACGCTTTTCGTCCTCGTCCACCGAGCGGATGCCGATCTGCCGGAAGACATCCGGCGTGGTGGCAGGCACGTGGCCACCGACCTCCACCAGCTCCTTCGGCCCCTGCCCGCACAGGCACGCCACGGGCATGCCATGGATATTGCCCGAGGGCGTCACGTCGGCGGTGTTGAAGTCGGCATGCGCATCCAGCCAAAGCACGCGCAGCCGCTTGCCCTGCTCGCGACAATGACGCGCGACGGCGCTGATCGATCCGATGGCGAGGCAATGGTCACCGCCCAGCATGATCGGCAGGCGACCATCCTTGAGCTCGGCATAAATTGCCTCGTGCACGGCCTGGTTCCAGGCCAGCACTTCGGGCAAGTGCCGGTAGCCGTTGTGCGGCGGCTGCCACGGATTGAGCGGCCCATGCAGGTTGCCGCGATCGACCACGTCCAGTCCGCGCTTGGACAGCTTCGCGCCAAGGTTCGCCACGCGCAGTGCTTCCGGGCCCATCGAGGCGCCGCGGTGACCCGCGCCGATATCGGTGGGAACGCCAATCAGGGAAATTGCCTTGTTGACCATGCAGACCCGTCAGTGTGAAGGAGCGGAAACGGCCGAGCCCTCGCGCACCAGCGGCAACTGCTGCTGCCGCCAGGCGTTGAGGCTGCCGTCGAGCAATCGCACGTGGCTGTAACCGAGCGACCGCAGGGTTTCCTGCGCACGCGCCGCGCGCCGTCCCGACGCGCAGTACACCACGATCTCGCGGTCGCGGGGGACGCCCAATGCGCCCGCGCGGCTGCCGAGCTGTTCCACGGGAATATTGAGCGCACCGGCGATGTGGCCATCGCGGTATTCGTCGGCGTGGCGCACATCGAGCAGCAGCGGCGCCTGCCCCGCCTGCTGGCGTTCCACCAGTTGGGGCGCGGCGAGCGGTGCCTCCGCGGCCATGACCGCGCCTTGCACCGCGAGGCAGACAACCACGAAGCCGGCAGCTTGCCACAGGCGTCGTTGGAGCGGATTTTTCATGGGCAGAACGCTGGTGGACATGCGATGCCTAACGTTACGGTCGCCATCGACAGGCGCTTGCGGGCCCTTGCCGGACTGGCCAGGGAACGGCCTCGAAGTATAGCCGCCGCCCGCGGTGGAAATGGCTTCCGGGCCGGTACGTCCGGCCGCGGCCGGCCATCGCACGCGCCTGAAGCCTGGTCCGGGTTTACCGCACGCCGTTCTGGAATCGC